>Ga0315279_10000473_pt1 | contig 79819 bp, 77 predicted proteins | sample YL17G06_20_MG_FD_203694 | JGI IMG/M metagenome (GOLD analysis project Ga0315279, IMG submission 203694) | Sediment microbial communities from Yellowstone Lake, YNP, Wyoming, USA - YL17G06_20 | ecosystem: Environmental > Aquatic > Freshwater > Lake > Sediment | place: USA: Wyoming | collected...
TGGGGACGTTCTCTTTGACTGATGCGATTCCGTCTTGGCATCCTTGTTTCGAAACGTATCCTTCTCCGCTTACAGCTATTATTTGGGTATTCTCAGCTCTCAGTCGCCATCTGAATTGCGGGGGCGTGGCAATATCCTTGTATATCTCAAATTGTGGTTCTGGCAAGTTTTTCACCCTTTCCTAGTATTGTTCTATCAACTTAAGAGTTCTTTCTACAGTGACGCAAAAAGTTATAGCTGAACCGCCAAAGACTACTGACTGCTCATAACGGATTCAAGATTTTTGCAGCAAGATTTTCGAATTGTTCTGCAATATCGGTGATTTTTGAGGCGTCATTAGGGTCTCGAGCGGCTACACTTAGTGACCCTACATGGTTTAGTTCAAACAACCCAGCAATCGCTTTGAAATAGTATTCGACTTTTCCTCTGGATGTTATGCCATCTTGTCCACCGACTTGCCCTACTACCACACTCGCAAATCGTTTTCCTTTGATTTTGCCATAAAGAGGATACATACGATGGATGAAGTTCATGGCTAACGCCGTAGGAGCATCCATGTAGGTTGGAGAACCAAGGACAACAGCGTCAGCAGACAGCATATTGTCGTAGATTCCCTGCATGTCATCTTCTATATGGCATGCGTTTGTCTTTTCGCATACTAAACAGCCATCGCACATCTTGATGTTCCTATCTCTGAGCGTAAACAACTCGGTCTTGCCACCACTTTTCTCAGTTGCCCTCATCAACTCTCTCATCAACCATTCAGTATTCCCCTTCCTAGGACTAGCACATATCCCCAGTATCTTCAAGTTTAACTCCTCATATTGCTGTTGGAGGGGTTTACATATAAATCTAAGCACAAACCCACAGACTTGGGTTTTGCGGAAAAGTTATAGCTGAACCGTAAGCAGATATTATGTTTGGTGCTCGAAGTGCTCGAAGGCAAAAATGTGAATTTAAGGATTGTGGAGAAAAAGGGAGGTTGAATGCCTAAAGTTAGGGTGGACAAGCTTGAGATGTACTATGAAGTGCACGGGAATGGGTTTCCCCTTGTCATGATTGGCGGCTACGGCGGAAGCTCAGAAGGTTGGGATGTGCCTGTGCCAAGAGTCAGAGAGCTGTCGAAACATACAAAGTAGTGACCCTTGACAACAGAGGCACTGGAAGAAGCAGCGTACCTGAAGGCGACTACTCCATTAGGACTATGGGAGATGATGTGGCTGGATTATTGGACTACCTCGGAATGTCGAAAGCACATATACTGGGTGAGTCGATGGGAGGCATGATTGCCCAAGAACCGGCAATCAACCACTCGGAGAAAGTGAGTAGTCTAATACTTTCTTGCACGACTCCGCACGCACCACAGCGAGAGGCTCTTGAAAAACTTAGGTGGATGTTTGCTCCTCCACCAGGCATTCCGCCAGAAGCCGTTCTCGAAGAGATAACGAGATTATGTTACAACAAAAGGTTTCTTTGAAAAGAACAAAGCCAGCATAATGGCTTTCATACCGAAATACCCGACTTCTCTTTCAACACTTGAGAAGCAACACGATGCCATTATCAAGTTTGACACATACAATGGACTTGGAATGATTCGTTCGAGAACGCTTGTGATTCATGGAGAAGACGACAGACTCGTCGTGCCTGAGAGCGCGCGCGCCAGAATGCTTGCGAAGTAAATTCCAAACGCTGAGTTGAAAATGTTCAAACAAGCGAGGCATGCCGTACTAGAGGAGAAATGGCAGGAAGCAAAACCAGCCATACTGGATTTCCTCAAGCGCTCCGGCGTGTGTTAGTAGAAAAAAGGGAAGATGCGGGAGCAAACGGTCATTGAGCGACTGATATCTGGATTGGAGTTCCTTCCACAAGCTATAAAAAAGCTGCAAAGCAAAACTATGAAGTGTGTGAGGTACTTGTTTGGATAAAGAAGCGGGTCGTATAAAGATCACGGTGCTCAAACGGTTCGACACTAAAGAAGTATTCAAAGTTCCTCCGGTCAAGGCAAAGTATAGTGGTCCTTGCCCTGTCTTCGAGGAGGGACAGGTGTTCTCTGTTGATGACAGCATGCCAAGCGGGTTTTGCCCTTATGCTTGGGACGCAATCTTCTTTGCAGTTGTAACACTCAGGTCAAATGGCAACTTCAGCGAGTGGTATGATGAACCTGGAGTTGCAGTAGGGTGTTGCGGAGACGGGTTAAGACCAGTTATCTTCAAGCTAGAGCGAAAATAACCAGAGGATTCCTCCAAATGCCTTCATAAACCATCAAGACCATAATACCTATTGGAGATATCGTCCATCTGAAGGCTGAGTTCGGGAGACATCGCGCTTCTGGAAGCATGGGAATAGTCAAGATAGAATCTTCTTCTATAGCAAAGTGCAGGAAAGTGTGAAATACAGCTTGAGAGTACATCAAAGAGCAGGGAGAGGAAGATGAAGAAAGCATTTTACGGATTAATTGTGACTCTGCTCTTAACCAACATCCTTGTGCTGTCGTCTAACATGCAACAAGTCGAGGCAGAACCTAAAACTTGGACTGTGGATGATGATGGACCAGCAGACTTCTCGTCGATACAAGAAGCCATAAACACTGCCAGTTCAGGAGACACACTATACGTAAAGAATGGAACATACTATGAAAACGTAGAGGTAAACAAGACCCTATCGCTCATCGGAGAAAGCAAGGAAAACACGATCGTTGATGGTGGCGGAAATGCAGCCGTAATTTACGTAGAGGAAGATCATGTTCTTGTGACTGGTTTCACAGTCCGGAACAGTGGTTGGGGATACTACTATTATGAAAGCAGCGGCATTTCCACTGACATGGCGAGCTTCTGCAACATCAGTGATAACATAGCCACGAACATTCGTTACGGCATATCTTCATGGCTCGGCCAGAACAACAGCATCAACCACAACACGATATCAAATGCCGAACAAGGCATCTCTCTAAACGGTCCCCAGTACACAACGGTCATTAGCAACTCTATATGGAATACATCTACTGGTATCGGCCTATGGGTGAATTCAGCTTATACCACTATCATTACTAACACAATATCAGATAGTTCAGACACAGGTATCCATGCCGACAATAGCCCTTGTGCCCTCGTCATTAACAACATAATAACTGATAATTATATTGGAATCTATCTATCCCAATCATACTTTGACAAAATCTACCATAACAGCTTCGTTAACAACACACAACAAGTGTTTCTTTCCAACTCCGCTACTTGGGATAATGGCTATCCATCTGGCGGGAACCAATGGAGCGACTACACAGGCGGCGATATGAACGAAGATGGAATAGGCGATACGTCACAGATTTTAGACAGCAACAACGTGGACCACTACCCGCTAATGGAACTTTGGGCTCAACCCTGGGACGATTGGAATCATTATCACAACTACACCGAAATCGCTAGGACTCTGATCTACTTGAACGAAACATATCCAACCATTGTGGATGTCTTTTCCATCGGCAAGAGCTGGGAGAACAAAGACATCTACTGCATCAGGCTAACAGACGAATCTAACACACATCCCAAACCCAAACTACTCTTCGTAGGCTATCACCATGCCCGCGAACTCATAAGCGCAGAACTAGCCCTCTATTTTGCGGTAGACGCTGCAACACATTTCGGCACAAACGAAACCATAACGCGCATGCTAAACTACAGTGAAATCTACATAGTTCCGGCACTGAACGTGGACGGCTTCGACGCGGTCAAACAAAACGAGTGGCAACGCAAGAACGTTCACCCCTTCGACGAGGACGGAGATGGCCGACTAGATGAGGACCCACCGGACGACGAAAATGGAAACGGCTACATAGAAGACCTTCAGCGATGGAATGGAACGTCTGGCCAATGGGAATTCGTCAGATGGGAAGGCCTAGACAATGATGGCGATGGATTGCTGAATGAAGATTGGATTGGAGGCGTTGACCTCAACAGAAACTATGGCTACGAGTGGAATGCAACGTGCGATAGTGGCAGCCCCTACACTTGGGCAGAAGACTATCGTGGACCAGCACCCTTCTCAGAACCAGAAACCCAAGCCATAAGAGATCTGGCCCTTGGCCATGATTTCAAATACGCCATAAGCTTCCATTCAGGTACCGAGTCAATAGGATACCCATGGGGATACACAGCGGACCCAACACCTGATGACAACATCTTCAGACAAGTCGCCTCAAACCTTTCAGCATTGGTCGGGGGGGCATGGTATGGGCAAAGCGCTTCGGGTATGTACACATCGTCGGGGACATGGGATGACTGGATGTACGCCAACAGAAGCACGTATGCTCTGACATGTGAAATCTATACCAACAGCACTGCATGGCAGAACGAGACCGGACCCGAACCAGACACATTGTGGGAAAGAGGAGTCTTCCAATTCTTCAACCCAGACTCAGCTAACATCGAAACAGTAGTCAGACGATGGCTACCAACCTTCACATACACCGCAGATAGAGCCATTACTGAAGCATATGATGTTTCCACAACTGCAGTGGCTTCTCTAAAAACCGTGGTAGGACAGGGATACTGTGTGAACGTAACTGTGACTGCTGTCAATAAGGGCGAATTTACAGAAGCTTTCAATCTAGCATTGCGTGGAAACACTACTACTCTAACGTCACAAATCATAACTCTCGCAAGTGAAGATTCTGTTGCGATCAACTTCACGTGGAACACGACTAGCTTTGCCAAGGGGAACTACACCATAAGCTTTTATGCTTGGCCTGTTCCAGGCGAGACCCACACGTCTGATAACAACTTCACTAGCGGGTGGATCATAGTATCAATGGTCGGAGACTTGACTGGCGGTACGCCTAACCCTTGGAACTATGTCCCAGACGGAAAAGTTGACGGCAAAGACATAACCATAGTAGCCTTGTGCTACGGCTCAGCACCCGGATGCCCACCACCATACGTATGGAACGCAAACAGCGACGTAAACGGCGACCTCAAAGTAGACGGCAAAGACATAGCGACAGTAGCAATACACTTCGGGCAAGCAGGCCCATAAACCCACATTTTTTCTTTTTCAGAAGAACAAGCAGCCCCCTCTGTTTTTTATTCCCATGCTCCCATAAGCTTCTTGACCGCTTTGGCTCTCGGTGATTCTCCCAAAAAGATGGATGGATTATGGGTATGCTTTTCCGAAGTTTAGTGCTATTAGCACGATGTCTCTGCCGTCGATTTTGTTGTCCTCATTTTCATCGACTACGCAGTTCCATCTTGGATCTCGTGGACACGAGCCGAACGCCAGAGCTGCATGGACAATGTCTCGTCCGTCAACTTTTCCATCAACGTTCACGTCTCCCGGCATCCTGACAATGATAACATCGCTGCCTTGGAAGGAGTTTCCATCAGCAAGGTTTCCTGTGACTGTTAACGTTACGTTGCCTGTCATTAGCCCTTCGGACAGTATTAACTCGGCAACTGCCGTTCTGTTAAACCTAACCATCAAATCTGGGATCGCGTCATTGTCGTAGTTTCCGATGACCCTGAACTCCAATTCCGGCGGAATGGTTTCGTTCAGCCTTATCGTTGAAACGTCAACATCACTAACATTGTAGCCCTCCGGAAGCTCAAGGTAAGCCGTTATCAATTCACTTTTGCTCCCCAAGTTTAACGTGTGAGGTTCAACGTCCAAGGTTGCCGTGATAACTGGTAGTAGCGTCCAAGGTTTCATCAATGGATAATTGTCTCTATTACTTGCATCGATAATGTGTGGCATATCTCCGATTCCATCACTACCAGTTTCATTCTGATAGAAACCGCTCTTCATGTCAACACCAGTGTAATTGCTCCAGTAGTTTCCGCCTGAAGGATAGGCGTCATCCCAAGTGTTGTTTGAGCTTTCCGTGTAGACCTGGTTTGTGTCGTTCACAAAACTGTTATGAAAGACACTGTTGTTAGAAGAATAGTAGAGCCTAATGCCATCCGCATTGTTTGCCGTGACGTTGTTGCCAGACAAAACATTATTAGAAGAATAGCCGAGCCCAATACCCTGCGTGTTGTTTGCGACGTTGTTGCCAGACAAAACATTATTAGAAGAATTGTCGAGCCAAATGCCATCCCCGGTGTTTGCCGTGACGTTGTTGCCAGACAAAGTGCTGTTAGAAGAAGAGTCGAACCAAATGCCAAACTCGTTGTTTGCGAAGTTGTTGCCGGTGATTTTTGAATCGTTTGTGAATTCAACCAGAAGTCCCTGACCATTGTTTGTTAGGTTCAGCCCTTGCACGGTCACGTTGGCACAGTTAACGAAGCCCAAATACCCGATCTCTGGATACGCATCGGCATTCACCACTATGTGCGACTGGTTCACGAAGTAGTAAACTGGCTTACCATCTACAAGGTTTGAAGTGTCAACCGAATGCAGATAGTCGCTCAAAACATCGCCACCGACTCCAAAGTTGTATCGGTTACCTCTCATCACGTTACCAGACAAAGTGTTGCCAGAAGAAGAGCCGAGCACAATGCCAGCATAGTTGTTTGCGACGTTGTTGCCAGACAAAACATTATTATCAGAAGAATAGACGTCGATGCCATCCGCATTGTTTGCCGTGACGTTATTGCCAGACAAAACATTATTAGAAGAATAGTCGAGCTCAATGCCATCCCAGTTGTTTGCGACGTTGTTGCCAGACAAAACATTACCGTCAGAAGAATAGTAGAGCATAATGCCAATCCAGTTGTTTGCCGCGACGTTGTTGCCAGACAAAGTGCTGTTAGAAGAAGAGTCAAGCTCAATCCCATAGTCGAAGTTTCTTATCGTCATGTTTCTCACCGTCACGTTGCTCCTGTCCGCAAGTGTCGCGCCGTTTCCTCTTCCACTTCCCAACAGAGTGTAGCCTCTTCCGTCAACCACAATGTCATCCCTCTCAACAACCATGCCATCGCCATCGCTGGTGATGTTGCCAGTCAAAGTGTAAGTAACATTGTCTACCGTTGACAAAGGAGCATCTGGTGGGTCTATGCTTCCGTTAGCCCTGATATGAACTGTTCCAGCAAACTCGGGTAGAGCTGGGGTCCAAGGGTTCATCAATGGATATCGGTCTCTATTGTTTGCGTCAATGATGTATGGTGTATCGCCTATACCGTCGCTTCCAGGCAAATCTTGACTTGACCCACTCTTAACGTCAATGCCAACATAATCGCTCCAATAGTTCCCACCAGAAGGATAACCATCATCCCAAACATTCGCTAAACCGTAACTGTCAACTTGCGCAGCGTTAAAGGTGTTATGGTAGAATCTATTGTCAGAAGACTGATCGAGATAAATGCCTCCATATCCGTTGTTTGTTATGTTGTTTCCGATGACACTGTTGTTGGAACAAGACTGGATGCTGATGCCGGGCCCATTGTTTGCCGTTATGCTGTTTCCGCTCACGCTGTTATTAGAAGAAGAATAGAGCCAGATGCCATCCCCGCCGTTTGCTGTTATGTTGTTTCCGCCCACGCTGTTATTATTAGAAGAAAATTCAAGCACGATGCCACCACCGTTGTTTGCGATGTTGTTTCCGGTTAGGCTGTTGTTAGAAGAAGACTCGAGCCAGATGCCATCCCAGTTGTTTGCTGTTATGTTGTTTCCTGAGATTGTGGTGTTGTTTGTTTCCCATAGTTCAACGCCGATGGTAGTGTTGGATAGGTTGAGGTTTTCCACGGTTACGTTGTTGCAGTTGACGAGTACGACTTGACCCGCGTCCCCAACCGCATAGTCTGACACATCCTCAAGGTAGACTAAGGGTTTGCCGTTCACCAAGTTACCAGTCACCACATTCCCATAGGAACTACGCACTTCTAAGCCGTCATTGACAAACGAGTTTCCGCTCACGCTGTTATTAGAAGAAGAATAGAGCCAGATGCCATCCCCGCCGTTTGCTGTTATGTTGTTTCCGCCCACGCTGTTATTAGAAGAAGAATAGAGGAGATAGATGCCATCCCCGTTGTCTGTTATGTTGTTTCCGATGACACTGTTGTTGGAACAAGACTCGATGTCGATGCCGGGCCCATTGTTTGCCGTTATGCTGTTTCCGCTCACGCTGTTATTAGAAGAAGAAGAGAGATCGATGCCAGCATCGTTGTTTGTTATGTTGTTTCCAGAAATGTTGTTGTTGTAAGAGGAATCGAACTGCATCCCATATTGGTTGTTTGTTACGTTATTTTGACGGATTATTGTATTGTTGCTGTAGGCGATCAAAATGCCTTGATAGTTGTTCCTTAGGTCGAGTCCTTCTACCCTAATGTTTGTCGAGTTTACGATTGCCACGTATCCCGCGTCTAATGGAATCTGACTGTCATGTCTGTTAACCCAGTAGTATACTGGTTTTCCGTCCACAGTGTTTGTCTCGTCTACATCTTGAACGTAACAATAACTCCGCTCGACTCCAAAATTATAACGGTTTCCAGTCATGTTATTGTATCTAAGCGTGTTGCTATAACCCTCATAAGAATATACTATTAGGATACCATAATTATTGCGTGTTATGTTGTTTTGGCTCAGTAGGTTGAGGGTAGAGGACCCCAACAATATGCCATTGATGTTGTATCTAATGTTGTTTTGGCTTATATTGTTGAAATGTGAATCTCCAAGCGTCAAACCATCACGGTTCGACTCTATAATGTTTTGTGCTATGGAGTTGAAATAAGACTGATCAAGAGAGATACCAGAGGATTCACCTAGCAACATAGTATCTGACAAACATGTAATGTTGTTTCCTACTACTGTATTGTTTGTGGAATGATTGAGTGATATACCCCATTCATAATGCTCTATGTTGTTTTCGATTATCGTGTTGTTTGAAGCATCACTTTGTAACTCATCTTGTGGCCTGACGCCTTCCATTCTAATGGCACGGACGCATTGTGTCACTTTGTTTTGAATTACCATGTTGTTTGAAGAGCGGTAGATTTCAATGCCGTATTGGCTAATTCCGACGCCCTCTATCCCCCCTATGTAGTTTTGGCTTATTGTATTGCCTGAGGACTCGGTTAGGTAGACGTTGCAGTTGGTGTCCAACATAATTATATTTTCAGTTATAGTGTTGTTTGAAGAAAGTTCGAGAACCACACCGCCACGCGTTATTATGTTTCCGGAAAGAACAACATAAGATGCCGAGTTGATGTAGACGCCACCGCCAACGATAATCGTGTTTCTTATTGTAACATTACTTATGTTTGTCAGCCGAAAGCCCTGAGCGACGCATCCATTTCCATCAATTGCTATGTTGCTCCTCTGAACCACGATCAATGAATCATTGATGTTGTCTGCTAAGGTATAGGTGATGTTGTCAGCAGTGAAAATTGGTGCTGTTGAGGGGTCTATGCTCCCGTCAGCCCTAATGTAAATGGTTGCGCTCGCCCGAACTGGTTGAACGTTATGCGCCACGGCCAACGCGTTTACTACAAGCAAAAATAGTATGATTATCGAAGCAGTTTTCCTCTGCAATTCAACTCCCTTCCCTATACTCAATCAGTTCGCTCTAAATAAATAACTTGTGAAGGAATCTTCTATGATGGCCCTCATTGCAGTTTCTATTCACTTTGGCCATTCTGCCTGCATCAGTCTCAACGACCTGAGAACATGAAAAGATCCCAAAGAAGGGGTTTTGGACAGTTCATGGGTATGCTTTTCCGAAGTTTAGTGCTATTAGCACGCGCGCGCTTTTGCCTTCTGAACGTTAAAAGTCAAGTGTAACATGCCGGCGAGAAGAGTCAAGGCCAACGCCAAAACAAGTCTTCGGTTCATGTTGCGTCATCTGAGTTAGTCTTTTTGTTCTTTGTGCCTCCATTTCTGTGCACTATTACTGCCAGTAATGTTGCCATTATGAACAATGGAAGTATTAGGATTGATGGGAACTCTGGCACTATGATTACCTGTTCTGTTGAGTGAGTGTAGTTGAAGTATAGGTAGCTGTGAGTGCTGTTAGAGCAGGGCAATAGATTACATGGAACCTCTGTGCTATTGACAAACACCTTGTAGGTTGCGTTCATCAGGGCGGTCGGTATGCATATTCTGCAGAAGCCTGCAGTGCCGTCTTCTCCCGTGACGTTGAAGCTTATCGAAGTACTGTTAGATTGAAAATCAGATATTGAAGAATTGCAAATGGCTTGAACATGATATTCCGAAGTAGTATTGAAGTCAGTGAACATTCCCATTAATGGGTAATTGTCTGTGTTATTTCCATCAATCACGTGTGGTGTATCACCAATGCCATCATAGTCCAAGTCAGCTCCTGTATAATTGCTCCAATAATTTCCGCCAGAAGGATAGCCATTATCCCACGCATCAATTGAAGGCAACTCAGGAACCTCATCATACTCTTGTTGTGCGTTGTCAACAAAATCGTTGCCATATAAGATGTTCCCTGAAGAGTACATGCGCCCCGTTCCGTACGTGTTGCCAGCTATGTAATTCCCAAAAATGGTGTTCATAGAACTTCCATAAATGTAGACACCACTACCACTGCCATCAGTTATTTCGTTTCCTGCGATTATATTATGGCTTGAGCTGTACCACAAACCCACACCGAAATAATCCTCAGAAGAATACCTTGTGTTGTATTCCCATATGTTGTTGTTGAATACGCTGTTGTATGAGGAATAGAACAAGGCGATGCCGCTCCCCGCCCTATATTCATTGGTTGTTATATGATTTCCAGAAATGCTGTTGTTGTCAGACTGGGAAACTCCGATGCTAGACCCACCCCAGCTCTCAAAGTAGTTGCCCACAACGCTGTTATTTGAGGAGGATTTATAGAGATAGACGCCAAACCCAAAGAATTCTGTTATGTTGTTTCCAACAATACTGTTATTAAGAGACTCGCTGAGATAGATACTATATTCGTTCCATGTTAAGTTATTTCCCACAATCTTGTTGTTGGAAGAGCGGACAAGCCTGATGACGTACCACCATCCATGGGAATCAATATTCATGACTGTTACATTCTTTCTCTCAGACAAGTCCAATCCTGTACCATAGGAGCTGAGGTCGCCTTGGAGCACATGACCGTTTCCATCGAATATGATGTTATCTCTCTCAACCACGATTGAATCATTGATGTCACCTGTGAGAGTGTAAGTAACATTGTCAAGGGTTGAAATAGGATCATCTGGAGGGTCTATGCTTCCGTCAGCCCTAATGTATAAGGTTCCAGACGCACGAACTGGTTTGACGTTAAATGCCAGAGCCAACATTCCGGTTAACAGCAGCACCAAAATGATTCCAGCAAATATCCGCTTCATAATTCACCACTCACTTTATAACCGCATTATCCTATGCCCAAAATTACGTCTAAATCCGTGCGCGTTGATCTAGGTTCAGACTGCGAATTCTCAACTCCTCCTGGAGGCTTCTTCTTTCTGCGCATGATGAAGACTGCTGCGCTTACTACTATTATTATTGCCGATGCGGCCAGGATGTAGAGGTAGATTGGTCCTATTGGAAGACTTGATGACGCGGCTTGCCACATGTTTGTTTCTGATGCTTTAGCCGTTGCGGTTATGCCTCCTGAAACTACGGATGCTTCCACCATAGCTCCGGTTAGTTTATCCCAGTAGTAAGTGAGCTGAGTCCCATACTGAGAGAAGCCTGCGTAAACGACTGTTCTGCTTGCTCCAGCATAGTTCCTTGTGTTCTCACTCTCTATTGTTACATTGCCATATCCGTTCATGTAAACGGAGTCTCCTGTCGTGCAATTAGCTGGAATAACAAATCCTGAAAGCCCCTGAAATGCTCCACCGCCAGCAACAACATCCACGGGCACTGTTGCATTCTGTTCAGTTCCATCAGACATGTGCATAGTCACCCTCACAGTAGCGTTTGTTCCCTCAACGTTTAGAAACTCTAGTTTCAGCCATAGAGGTAGATTGGTTCCAGAAGGAGCACCAGCAACTGTGTAGTCGATCTTTATCCAGTCGCCAGCCTTAACGCCCACTTGCATTCCAGGTGGAAGTGGAGTTGTAACGGTTACAAACTTTGTCATAAGATTATTTTCTAAGGATGTTTCGCCAGGCACTGGAACGGAGTAGGCAGTTACATTGTACGTTCCTTCGACTGTGGGGGTCCATGTGTAGCTGAGCGTATATGAATCGCCAGGCTGTAAAAGAGCTTCTAGTTGTGAGAATACTATGTTGCCGTTGATGAGAAGCTGCAATTCTACGTTAGTCATATCTCCCCATATTTGGCGGCTGACGGTTGCGTTGAGTAGTGATGAAGTGCCAACTCGGAGAGATGCTGGAGCTATTAATGACACGACAATTTCAGGAGCTGAAACGTTCACAAGGATAGTTTGCTGATTATTTTCTGTGAGTGCTTCACCGAGAACTGGAGGAGCATAGGCTGTTACGTTGTATGTTCCTTCAACCGAAGGAGTCCAAAAATAGTTGAGCGTGTATGCGTTGCCTGCTTGTAGAAGGGAGATAGTTGTTGAGTTCGCGCTGGTGCCGTTGATAAGAAGCAATAATTTCACGCTTGCCTCGTCACTTGACCCTTTGCTGGTGATTGTTGCAGTAAGCATAGATGAGCCTTCAACCCTTAGAGAGCTTGGAGCCATTATGGAGACAGCAAGTTCATGTTCAGGAGTCACAAGCGGATAATGATCTAGATTGCCCTCGTCAATAACGTAAGGAGTATCCCCTATTCCATCGCTTCCAGGCTGGTCTTGGTTAGGACCACTAAACTCATCAGCACCAGCGTAATTACTCCAGTAGTTGCCGCCTGAAGGATACCCATCATCCCAAATGCTGACGAAATCTTTTTCGGAATCAACTTGGTGCCAGTTGTTTACGAAGATATTATGATAAATGGTATTGTTTGAAGAAGACACCCGAAGGACGATGCCATCGTTAAGGTTGTTTACTATGTGGTTTTCATAAATGGCATTGTTGGAAGACTCAGCGAGACAGACGCCATAATCACCATTGTCAGTTATGCTGTTACCAAAAATACTGGTGCCTGAACAACTATAGAGATAGACTCCCCGGGAGTTGTTTCTTACGTCGTTGCCATGAATACTGTTGTTTGATGAATACACGATACCGAGCCCTGTAGCACCATGTTGGTTGTCTGTTACGTTGTTTCCGGAGACGTTGTTGCTTGTAGAGTATTCAAGCCTGATACCATCCGAACCGATACTTGTTATCTTGTTTTGAGTTATTATTGAGTTTGTTGTGTTGACCAGAAGTATGCCTTGCCCGTTATTAGCGAGGTTTAGGTTTTTCACAGTCATGTTTGTGCAGTTTACGAGCGCCACGTAACCTGCATCCAAAGGAACAGCCAAATTTTGCATGTTGACCAAGTAGTAAATGGGCTTGCCATTCACAGTATTCGAAGAATCAACATCATGGACGGAAGTGCCCTCCACAACAAAATTGTAAGTGTTGTTCGCCATAAAATTGTCCCTCAAGACGTTATTAGAAGGGGAGAGACTTATGCCACCCAAGTTGCTTGTAATGTTGTTTCCAGAAATGCTGTTGTAAGAAGACCAGTAGAAGCCGATGCCATAGCCGTCGTTGTTTGTTATGCTGTTTTCGGCTATGCTGTTGTTTGAAGAATACGAGAGTTCGATGCCATCCCCGTTGTTTGCTGTTACGTTGTTTCCATCTATGTCGTTGTTTGAAGAATACTTGAGATCGATGCCCAATTCGTTGTTTGTTATGCTGTTTTGAGAAATTGTTGAATCTGTTGTGGAAACCAAAAGCAGGCCTTCCACGCTGTTGATAAGGCTTAAGTTTTGAACGGTTATGTTGATGCAATTTACAAGAGTTACGTATCCAGCGTCAAGCGGAACTTCCGCGTCCTGCTTCTCAACCCAGTAATATATGGGTTTGCCGTCAACAGTGTTTGAAGCATCAACATCATTCAAAAAATCTGAAGGTATCGCATCGCCACCTACGCTTTCAACTTTGAAGTTGTATTTGTTATTGGTCATGCTGTTTTCTCTAAGCGTGTTGTTTGAAGAACGTATGAGAGCGATGCCATAACCGTTGTTGCTCGTTAAGTTGTTTCCCTGGACACTATTATAGTTTGAAGAATCAAATAGCCCGATGCCAGCATAGCTATTTGTTATCGTATTTCCATGTATGCTGTTGTTTGAAGACGCATCCAGCATAATGCCCCAGCCGCATTCTTTAACTTCCATGTTTTTGATGGTTACGCCGCTTCTTCCGTTGAGGTAAATACCCGTTCCGAGTCCCGTGCCTTCAATCGTGTAGCCAGCCCCATCAATTATTACGTTGCTTCTTTCAACAACAATACTGTCATTAATGTTGCCAGCAAAAGTGTAAGTCACATTGTCAACAGTCGTAATTAATGGCGTTGGTGGGTCTATGCTTCCATCCTCCCTAATGTGAATGGCCGCGCTTGCCTTGACTGGTTGAACGTGAAACGCCAACATCAACATGCTCATTAAGAGCAGTGTGAACATTATTGCTGAAGCTGTCTTCTTCTCCATAAACAGTGTTCTCCTTTCCCCATGCAACCACAAGTATACTCTTCAGGCAATTTATCATTTGTGGAGAGATCTTCTATGGCGTTGGTTCTTGATTGGAATCTACACACCCGCGAAAGCCTATACATTGGTTGTGGACAATTCTTCCATATCCGTGTAAAAACGGGGTTTGCCAAAGATAGTGAGGGGCATCTGACAAAGACCATAACTCGGCGCGAAGAGCAGAGCAGTATTATTGGTTTTGCGCGCTCGCACAATAAAAGGGGGATTTGCGGGAGACGTCTCATGCCGCGCTCTCCATCCGTCATAGGTTCAAGTCCTATCGGCGGTGCCACAAAACTATCCACGACCAAAATTGAATCTTCGGTTTACTTTGGTTTTCTGAAGAACTTGAGACCTTTGTTTTCGCATATGTATTCAAAGCCGGCTTTTGTTCGTTCGCTTATTTCTTCTTTTGTCTCGGCGACTTTGCAGATGTAAGCGTCGACGGCTTCGAAGGTCACGAGTTGTGTGTACTTGAGTGTGTTCTGGATTGTTCGCACGCGCTAGATCGAATAGACTCACACTGCGTAGGTTAATATGAATGCGCGCACTACGGCGTCTATCCTTTGTGATCTGCGAGACACGCGTTGCTGAGACTCGCGCGGAAAGGCTGAATGATCGACTGCTTAGGGTTCTTTTTTCTTTTCTTTTATGACGCCTTTGTAGCTTCGGATGTTCTCTTCGCAGATATTGTGTTTCCATTCGCATATGCCGTTGACTATCTCCCCAAGATAATACTCGAATTCCTCGTTAGTTATCTCGCTGGAGCACTCGACCTTGTAGACAATATCTCCTTTGCTTCGGCTCGCAGTTATCGAAACCAGAACGTCATTCTGCCGCATGTTTGGTCAGATGTATTCTTGGATAAATAGTCCATTTAAGCTCTTTGCAGAAACAATCTCATCTTGGTAACTTGGGTTCTGGGGCCTGGGCGCTCGCCAGAATGAGAAACTCATCAGCGCGCGCTAATTAGCTACAGAGTTTGAATAATTCAATTTTGCTTTGCTAACCCTCCCAGAGGATCCCAAGGTGGAAGAACAACAGGTTCGGTGCAGAGAACACTCAAGAGCTCTGGAGAGAGGTATTTTTTTCTGACAGTTATTTCGAACAGGTATTCGTCGAACCATTCATCCATCATATACATATAACCTCTGTCGCCAATCTTAGCTCCCCAACTGTTTTCAACCCGCCATTTTATCGGTTTTCCTGTTTCATCAAGATCCACACCTGTCAGCACCATAGCGTGTGTCATCTCGCTATTCCTGTATTCCAATCTTCCGGCCTTATCTAGCTTAAAATCTGTTCCATAGACGATGTCATAATCATATACGTTCAAATCCATTGCCCCCATCTCTGTTTCAAGCATCTGGCCAACGTCACAACCAAACCAAACCGCATGGTTGTCCTTTATCATGTCGACGGCAGCTTTCTTCAATGTCTCTATATCAACGTTTAAGTAACGAACCGGACGTCCACCGATAACGTTACCAAGATACTGTACCGTGTAGATTCTATTATAGGGCTTATCCTTGGTTGGGGCGTTTATTAGGCAGACTATATCATCCAGGTCAACGCCCACATACTTCTTGTAGAACTCTCTGGGTGTCATATCACCATCCCTGTGGAATACTTTGTCTTTGTCTCGCCACTCCCAGTAGAAGTTGCACGGAGGCTTCCCTAAGTGAATTGCAAGCATTCGATAGAACTCCTCAAGTAACTCGTACTTTGACTTTCGCAATTTCTCTGCAGAAGAACCCTGGGCATACATATCCCTGAGCAACTTCGCATATTCCCTCAGCTTGGAGACTAGTAGAGTGTTCATAGAATCGGAATCGCTGCTACTGATTGTCTCCGGCATAAAAGACTTCGGCACAACCCCGTACTTGTCTACGAGATTCACGAACATGTCCCATTGTCCACCATCGGAAAGTGGATCAGAGAGAAGCGCCAGAATCATCCGGCTGTCCAGTGGTTCATCCCTGGTCTCGATGATGTTTTCAAGAAAATAATTCGCCTTCTCCAATTTATCCCAGAACATCTGGTAGACCTCGGAGAGTTCAAAGGTCTGAAGGTTCAACTTTTTCATAGCTTCTAGGCAAAGGAGACTAAGCCCGGAGAATAACCAACACCGCCCTGATCGCTCTTGATTAGTAGCCTCCGGTGACTCTATGAGATTACTGAATGTGTAGTTAATTCGATCGACTTCTTTTCGACTCAAAGCCACATCTGCAATACCGTTCTGGGTCACCGCGTTCAACGCAAGAAGATTCTTAGGATCCCTATCAAAAGATGCTAAAAATCGCTTAATATCCTCATTCGTGACACTTTGCTTCATGATATTTCCCGACCATTTGGGATATCTTAACTTAGATATCGATCGAATTAAGTTAAAGTTTTTGACTAAGTCTGAAGTAGCAAGTTACCTAACTAATTCAAAGCGCGCGACCATATTCTGAAATGCGCAAAAAGGATTTCGGAATAAAGAATTCTGGTTGCAAGAGATTTCGCCATTAGGTTTGGGGTGCAAATCCCAACCCGCCCGTTACACGCGCGCCGAATTAACCAGGCAAAAAGAAAGTTTAAGGCTCAACTCGGGAATTTTGCTTGGAGCTTGATCTCGTGAATAGTTGCCGTCTGAAGAGACCCTACGTCCTGACGGCAGTCTATCTGTTTATAACAATAATGATAGGCGTGTTTGTTTCTTTTTTGCCGCTTAACGGGATAGAGTACAATATTGTATTTAATCTGCAGAATTTCGCTCAGAAGACTATAGGAATACAAGTCTTCCAAGCCTTGACATACCTTGGCGATTTCTACTTGTGGGTTGTCGTTGCCTCGATCTACTTGCTCTACGCATACTTCAAGTCAAGAAAGCACCTTGCATCTGCAATTGAGCTTGCGATTTTCCTGACCATAGCAACAGCGCTCACCTACACTGTGAAATTGGTTTTCGCTCGTCAAAGACCAAACTGTCCGGGCATCAGCGTCTATGAAGTGGACGTCATTTCCTCGTCTTCTTATCCTTCGGGCCACGTCTCCAGAGCCACAGGCGCATTCGTAATTTTGTCGAAAGGAAGCAGAACCAAAGAATCACTGGCGGTAATAGCCATATTCATAGTTTCTTTGAGCAGAATTGTTCTCGGCGCACACTATTTGACAGATGTTGTCGGTGGAATATTTCTCTCAATTGCAGCTCAAATACTCGCAAACCTTACCTTGACTTTTCTGGCTCGCCAAAGGAAGAGGGGTTCTCAGGATAACGCACATCGACAAGATTTCCCCGGCAAGTCTTGATAGCACGCGCAAACATGTTCGGAAATGCTGCGCGCGTGGTGTAGATCGGTAGAAGTCTGAACCTCTTTGGGTTTTGACCCGAGTGTTATTTGTTTCTGCTGCGGCAAGTCTTGCAAACGCCATAAATATCCAAGCGTTGCCCCGTCCGCGTGAATTCTGCTTTGGCCGCCACTCTCTCAACCATTTCTCGAGCGGCACTATCATCGAAATCCTGGATGTTGCCACAACGCATGCAGACCAGGTTAATGTGAGGCTCCACATAAGAATCGAATCTTGCCTGACTTTCTGGCAAATCCAGTTCTTGGACTAGGCCGTGTTCCGTCAGAATCTTAAGTGTCTTGTAGACTGTTGCAAGACTGACAGTCGGATGAACCCTCCTTACTTCATCGTAAACTCTTTGCGCGCTCGGATGATCCCGGCTGTGAAGCGCAAATCGACAAATGGCTATCCTTTGAGTAGTGGCCCTGTATCCCTTCTTTCGGAGAGTTTCGATTATCAAAGCGTCTGATTTCTGAGAGCCGCTCATACCTCTTATTAGATAATAACAAGTCTTAAATAAAGCTTTGAGCAGTCAGATGCTTAGAAATCATTACAATGCGAAAAAGGAGGTGTCGTTGATTATGAAAGATAAACATCTTACGACGAATCAGGGTGTTCCTGTCTCTGACGACCAGAATTCGCTCACCGCAGGCGAGCGCGGTCCTGTGCTGCTGCAGGACGTGCATTTGATTGAGAAGCTTGCCCACTTTGACCGTGAGCGCATCCCCGAACGTGTGGTCCACGCGAAAGGTGCCGGTGCCCACGGATACTTCCAAGTGTACAAGAGCATGGCAAAATACACTTGCGCAGAATTCCTTCAAGACCCGAAGAAGAAGACGCCTGTGTTCGTCCGCTTCTCTACTGTTGTCGGTTCAAGAGGCTCCGCAGATACGGCTCGCGATCCCCGAGGTTTTGCTGTGAAGTTTTACACTGAAGACGGCAACTACGACTTGGTGGGCAATAATCTGCCAGTCTTCTTCATCCGAGACGCAATCAAATTCCCGGACATGGTGCACGCTTTCAAGCCTGCGCCTGACACTGGCTATCCCACAAGTTCGTCGGCAAACAGTCGCTTCTGGGACTTCATTTCGCTGACTCCTGAATCGACTCACATGATCACTTGGCTCTTTTCGGACAGAGGAACGGTGAAGAGTTACAGGAAGATGGAAGGATTTGGCGTCAACACGTACAAGTGGGTGAACGCCAAGGGCAAAGCAGTCTACGTCAAGTACCATTGGAAGCCAAAAGCAGGAATCGAAACTATCGATCGTCATGAGTCTACTCGCCTAGCTGGTGAGGATCCTGACATTGCTGCTCGCGACTTGTACGAAACCATTGCTTCAGGGAAGACAGTTGAATACGAATTGTGCGTTCAGATCATGGAAATCGCCGATGAGTTGAAGCAGGACTTCGACCCGCTTGACGCCACAAAAACCTGGCCGGAAGACAAGTTCCCCCTTATGCCTGTGGGCAAGATGGTGTTGAACCGCAACCCCGAAAACTTCTTCGCCGAAACAGAGCAAGCGGCTTTCTGCCCAGCCTCTGTTGTTCCAGGTATCGACTTCTCCGCTGACAAGCTCCTGCAGGGTAGAATCTTCTCCTACGCAGATACCCAAAGGCACAGATTGGGTGCTAATTACCTGCAACTTCCAATCAATCGGCCACAGGCACCTGTCAACAACAATCAACGCGATGGCGCTATGCAGTATGCCCCCTACGGTGGAGGAACAGTCAACTACGAACCCAACACGTTAGCAGATGGAATGCCGCATGAAGCTCCAGCCACTGGCACGATTCACGAGCATCTTGACGCAGACATCGTGCGCCAGAAAATCAGTTTGACAAACGACTTCATACAAGCAGGCGAACGCTACCGCTCACTAGGCAAAATGGATCAGGACCACCTAGTTGATAACATCGTAGACCCGCTGAGTCACGCACAGAAGCCTATTCAGAAACGGATGGTCGAGAACCTTACTCAAGCTGATCCAGAATTTGGCAAACGAGTGGCAAAAGGCCTCAAACTCTAGAGCGCGCCAATCGTAGCGCGCTTTTTCCAAGTTTCGGTCTCACTTCAATTCACTCTCTGTCAACCAAAGATTCCGTTTTGTCGCTGACTTCTAGCACTCGCTGATCCACTCAACAGCGGAGCTGTTAACTTCTGACAAGCTGAACAGAGTCTGCGAGTGCAAGGGAGCGAATTGTGGTTGGATATTCGTAGACATGAGTCCTAATCGTAGTCGCCGATGGTACGACATGAAGGAATGCCGCATTCGCGCCAAAGCTCGACGACGCGCGCGCTGTGCTACAGTCCGCTGCACAGTTGTCACTTCTGAAAAATCGATAATTGGACTGTAATGAAGAAGCTATGGAGTGCATAAACATTTGGGATTTTCCCTCGGAATTCATAAACTACCCGGTGACCGGCCCTGAATCATTTGCTAATATTCGTGCCTGCTGATGATTCATTTTTCTGTTGGAACTTCTGATTCCGATTCTGATTCCGAATTCATATCTCTTAAATGAAACCTGCGCTGAATGCAAGAGTGCAACATCGAAGAGCATGGTAGTCGTGACTTCGTCCGTACTGCAACCCGAGTTCTTTGCACTCTTGGGAATCGACCTTTTTCTACTGCTAAGTATGCTATCCTGCCTGCTGGATGAAAGATTTCCAAAGGCGATACCGTACATCTATCAACTCGCTGCTATCTACGGGTTCGCACATCTTTTGATAAGCCGGAATTTCCTAGACATGTTCGGAGAGTACACGCGGTTCTGGTATTCATTCCTGTACCTCGGCGTTGCTCTAGCCAACATAGTTGCCGTGAACGTCTACTTCGCCGTGCTGAAAAAGCAAAACACTATCTCAAAGATATGGTCAGGCGCAATCACCTTCCCATCGATCCTTGTAGCCGTATACTTTGTCATGCAATACAGCTCGATCCAGAACTCCATGCCTCCAATAATGCTGCAGATAAGCCTGCTGATTTCTGCTTGCGTGATAGGGCCAAGCCTCATCATTCTGGCACGACCGGAAATCATCAGGAAACTGCTACACAAAAAGAAGGAGGTGATTCGATGAATTTGAGAAACAATCGTTTTGCCAAGAAATCGGTGAAACTGCTAATACTGCTCCTATCATCACTGCTCATCGCATCAGCGAGCGCAGCGGTCTACTATTCAATGATAATGCAACCAAGCGTGACAGTAACCGGCGCGACAATAGTGTTTGCTAACGGAAACGACTGGCCCAGCGGATCGACGATGGGAAGCAACTCAACTTGGGTCAGTCTAGCCCTCAAAGCATATCCTAACGCCACCCTAGTATACGACCAACCGCTCAACATAAGCAACACTGACAGTGCCAGCCACCAATTCAGACTGCGCCACATTTCAATCATGCCAGCCACAGGAAACGCCCAAGTTGCCAACTTCACGTTCTTCAACTTCGTTGTCGAGAACGCATCTGGAGCCGCACAGGCTTCATTCAACTACACGACCACAGGCACGACTTGGAACACTCCGACCACAACATCATACATGACATTGCCAGCAAACACACAATGGATAGTCTACGTCGAAACAAAGGCCGCTGCAGGAGCAAACGACGTCACAGCTGCGTTGGAGATCGCAGTGGACATACAATAGTATCCTTCCTTTCTTTTTTTTTGAAGTGGATATTGGATGTAGTATGATGGAGCGATGTCAAGGCAAGTATGGAACGTGTCGTTTCATGTTGCTAGTGGCAACTCTGTTGCTCTCATCAAGCCTTTTCTTGCCAAGACTATCGGCAAGCGTCAAGACGTCTCTAACTGAGCAACCTTCGATTACTATAGCGCTCCCGCCCGTTGCCCTTCAGGCGGGCACAGCTGGAAACAGCACAATCTACACAAATAACACAAGCGCAAAAGCAACAGCTAACGCAACTGCATGGCTTAGTGGATGGAGCTATCGCAAAAGTCACGCGATTGACTATGCCGCTGGAGCTGGCATAAACTATCAAGTCAAAGTTGTAGTTCACTATGGGTCTGGAACAGACAGTGGAGCCGATGTTTGCTTAAACAGTCATAGTCGAACGGACTTCGGTGATGTACGGTTTACTGATGATGATGGCACTACGCTCCTTGATTGCTGGATGGAAAGCAAAGTTGACAGTGATAAAGCAGTGTTTTGGGTCAAAGTTGCAGACGACCTAAGCACAATTAATCAAACAATTTACGTTTACTATGGCAAAGCAGACGCTACAACAACGAGCAACGGAAATAACACATTCATTTTCTTTGATGATTTTAGCGGAAACATGAGCAAATGGAATATTCACATAGGTACGGATGTAACTATTACATCTAGTTACGGTAATCCGGCTCCAAGTTTGGAAATAAGTGGGGGTGTTACAAGTGCCCCTTATGGATTTGCCGCTATTGGTTCAGATGCAACTTACACTGGGTTCCAAAATGGCATAATAGAGGCTGATATTTACCCGACAACAGACGCACTTCCCGAGATTATATTCCGAGGGAATTATTCAGCAAATACTGGCTACAAAGGAAGATGGGATTGCCGTTCTGATGAAGAATCACCATGGATGACACCTCCATATAGCGGATGGGACGCTTTCGGCGACGCTGTAACGAGATTTGGCATTGCAAATCAGTGGCAAAAAGCAAAACTAGTTGTAAATGGTTCCACATTCGAGATATACAGCAATAATAACCTTGAGTCCACTGTAACCGATACACAGTATTCAGGACCAGGTGAAATTGGATTAGCAAATCATTATGGGGCATACGCCAGGTTTGATAATGTAAGAGTTCGTAAATACGTTTCCCCTGAACCCAGTGATGGAGCTTGGGGAAGGGGGGAAAGCGGCCAGACCTTCGACTACGTGCTAAAAGCTGTAAATCAATATTCCGATAATTGGAATATCAGGCTTAAAGCCTATGACCAGTCAAATATCGGGCGTTTATCTAACTGCACCATTTACTTCCATGATGGTGGCGTTTCTCGCCAAATCTATATTCTCAATGGAGAGTATAGCGAGCAATTTGGAAACTGGCATGACATCAGCGGTCTGAGCTCGGTCTACATTGCTGTAGAGGTTTCAGCGACCAGCATAGGAACATCTTATGTTTATGCTTACCTTGAAATTCTTGTGCCTGGCACATCAACCTATAACCTTATGCTAATCATGTTTGAAATCTCCTAATGGAAAGCCGAGAGAATTCCGAGAATTTAAACCGAGTTTTAAACCTAAACCCCGCACCAGACACAAACGCACGCGCCGCCAGCGCCTCGAACACTTCCAGCTTCATGATTATCCGGTTTCGCTTAGGAATTAACTATTCGCACAATGTTAAACAGGTTAACTAGGACCACTCCGAGATATAGCAGAATCAAACTTAAAGCTGCCCCGTGAACGATCTTTGGTTTCTTGGAATATGAAACATAAAGAACTAGAGGGGCGAAGCATGACCAGAATATTTTTATCCCAAAAATGAGGCCAGGGAACGATACGTAAAGCGGATTTGTCTCATGCTCGAAGAAAAACCAGGTCTGCATGATGTCAACAGCATTCAGAATAGGAAAGAGAACTAACCAGAGTTTGAAGCAATGAAGTCTTCCAGATTCCGCAACGTATTCTTCAACCATTACACTCACTGCAAGAATTTGGAAAAGCCTTCGACTTAACTGTTCTGCCATTTGGCTTAGTAGGAATTCTAAGTAGTTCTGATGATGTTTCAGCTTCCAACTCCCGTCGCTCCGCCGAATGTCAAAGCTTTTCGGGTTAGGTAGAACATGCGTTGGGGTTCCATCTTGAAGAGTGACGATTCAGAATCGTTGCAGAACGCGAGGGGTATCCAGCTGGAACCTGCCGTCTTAATTGATGATAAAGAGTTCGTGTTCATAACCGATATTTCTTACGATAACAGACAGACCCGTATCCAGTGGTAAACTTGCGAGTGGGTCCATCTCCACGTATCAAGCTCGTGAATGTCTGCTTGATTGCGACAATAGCATTGCTAGCCGTGAGTCTGAGATTCGACGTGAAGGCTCAAGCTGGTTCTGAATATCAAATGTACGTGCATAGCTACTTCAACTCGGACACCATGGGCAATTGGACCTACGTGGAAAAACCGTTCTTCCCAGTGATGCTGAACGACTCTCAAGTGCTCATAGGTCAAAATTGGAGCATCGTCTGCCCACTTGAGGCTAATCATACGTATCATGCTTACCTTTTTGGCAAATGGATCAGCAATGCAACGTTGAACAAGACCGACTACGACGTATACGTCTACAACCCCTATGGAACACTAGTAGGCTATCACACTCCTTCCGCCGGCCTGCCTGAACATTTAGGATCCGGTCCGGACGAGCCATTCTTCATCCCCGAATACACGGGCAACTACACGTTCACTGTAGCCAACGCTGCCGGCGAAAGCATGGGATCGCAGCAGGCAACGTTCATGATAATTGAAGATATCGAAAGCAACACTTGGCATCAGCAGTATATAGAAGGGAAGGACGATTATGGTTCGCCAACTCTATACACAAGCTGGGCCTACGAGTTCGTCACCGATAGTCCGCATGTTGAAGTCCGAATCAGAGTTGCAGACATTTTAGACATGTACGAGGCCAGACTTTATCTGATGGCTTCTCCAACAGCGACGAACTACACACTGTTGGATCGAATACCCTTAGCTTGGGAACCGGGGCTGTACGGAAACAGAAGCAGCAACCTAGGCGGGTACAACACTGACAGCCAAGGATACGAAGGCCAAGCATATGCGAGTAGCGAGAGCTTCGGCCAAGACATGTTGATCAGCTTCAATTCAACGCCGGGCAAAAGCCTCTACCATCTCGTCCTCATAGGCGAGAGAGGCTACGGAAACGTAAGTTTCCTGGTCAAGACCGCTTTTGATTCAGGCCTACAGCCTTCCAACAACCCTGACCAAGTAACGCCTGGGGACAACGCCACGATCGCCTACATCTCACAAACCACAGATCTAGAAAACGCAACACTTGATTATTCAACAGACAACTGGCAAACAATCAGCACTGTCAATATGGACATTTCAGGAGACAACAGAACCTGCAGCCAAGTCATTCCTGCCCAGCTGCCCGGCACCACCATCTGCTATCGAGTCGAAGCACTTGACTTCATGACGGACACTCTGCTTGCCAACGGAAGTTACTTCATCGCACAGCTTCCCATAACACATCTAGATAAGCCCATGATCCCAGTTTACATAAAAGAATCACAAATCCAGATCGGCAAAAACTGGACAATCATATGCCCACTTCAGGCGAACCATAGCTATCACGTCTACTACTACGGCGAATGGATCAACACAGGCCCAAACCCAGTAACTGACTATGAGGTTTACGTCTACGACCCATCGGGCACGATGGTTGGCTACCACACTCCGGCAGCTGGGTTTACTCCTCATCTAGGAAGCACAGTCGATCAAGCCTTTTTTGTCCCACAGTACACCGGGAACTACACGTTCGTAATACGTAATGACGCAAGAGAAAGCAACGGGACCCAACAAGCAACATTCATGATAATTGAAAATGTCGACGTTAACGTCTGGCATCAAGCCCAAATCGAAGGAAAAGACAATAACAGTATGCCTCTTCTGGACACAAGCTGGGCCTACGAGTTCGCAACCAACAGCCAGTTCATAGAAGTTCACGTCAAGGTTCCACAAACCCTAGACATGTACGAAGCCAGACTCTACGTAATGTCTAATCCAACATCTAAGAACACAACCATTTTGAACTACTTTCCACTGGCCTGGGAGCCCGGGCTCTACGGAAACATAAGCCAAGGCAAATTCGTTATCGGAGGCTACAATCTTGATAGCAAAGAATACCGTGGAAACGCATATGCGAGTTGCGAGTTCTATGGTCAAGACATGTACATGAACTTCACGTCTTCATACCCAGGAACTAGTCTGTACCACTTAGTCTTCATAGGCGAAGTAGGCTCAGGAACGATAGATTTCCTGGTTAAGACAGAATTCAATGATAGCCTATTAGTTCCTTCAACCGTTCCTTACAAGGGATATGCAGGAGACAATGTCACCATCGCCTACGTATCGAACTCAACGGACCTCGTAAACGCAACGTTGGAGTACTCAACCGATGAATGGAAAACCACAAATTCCACTAATATGGAAATCTTCGGGAACAGAACATGTAGTGGAGTCATTCCGGGTCAAGCAGCGGGCACAGTCGTAGAATACGTGGTCAAGGCTGATGACATACTGGAAAACGCTATGACTGCCAATGGCAGCTACTCAGTTAAATATGCTTCAATTCTGAACCTGACCCAAACTCGCGTGGAAACGCAACCAGGTGAGAACGCAACTATCAAAGGTTTTCTGACCCCTCAAGCGGCAAACGTGCCGATCGTGCTCTTCTTTGCTTCAACGAACGAGAGCAAAGACATCATCTGCTACACGCTTGATAACGGCACCTTTTCAGCAGACTTTGAGGCAGTAACTGTCGGAACTTGGACCGTCAGCGCAAGATTCAACGGAAGCACCACCCTTTATGGAAGCGACTCCTCCTTATCGACAATTGTAGTCGAGGAAGCCATGCTCGCCAAATACTCACTCTACATATTTGGAGGAATAGGAGCGGTGGCTGCAGCCAGCATAGTAGTGTACGTGAGAAAACAAAAAGGATCATAATCTTACGAGTAACGTGGACCTGAGTAGCTGAGATACATATTTTGGATTCATTAAGACTATAAAGTCGGAATCTGACTAATGATAGGAAGGATCGAGACAAAGCAGAAAACAGAGACAACATAAGAATAGTCCCAAGCATGTCTAAACCTTCCATAGAAAAGCCTTGACACTAAAGGTCATAGGAGACGACAAATTGTCGACGACCTTGGAGAAGAGAGCCCCCGTAGCCATCATATCGGCTTCTATCCAAGCGAAAGCACTGAACGCCGAAAGCGTCACTAGCATAGTCACCAATTTTCTAAAAAGAATCGGGAACAAAGGTGGCTTGAAACCCAAGCGGGTCACACTGGAAGAAATGATGTACGTTGTCGAAATCGAAATGAAAAAGTTCACGGCGATCGTGCGAGTTGACTCTGAAACTCACGAAATAAAAGGATACGAAATCCAACCTAAAGGCGAGGAGTCCTCTTCATTTTCGATTTCCCCGAAGGCAATAATGATCATATTCGGCATTTCTGCAGCAGTCCACGTCATTATGAACTTCGCCCTCAAAATGATAGGACTATAACTCCTCGTTTCGCGCTGTCCTGTAATCATGGTTCCCATGGACGCGTAAGGAACACTGAGGTGTTGCAGGATTCAGATTTTGACAGGTTTTATTTTGATCAGAACATCAGCCGTCTTCCAGTCAAGAGCATAGCGCTCGCCGAGAAAAGGCCAACACCTATCAAAACCCATTTCTGTCCGAATTTAGCAACAGCCTATCGCACACACTCAAAAAGCAAAGAGCTCAAATCTCTGGTTTGCAGACGCAGTGGCAAGCAATTGATCAAGGAGGTAATGGCTGAAACTTCAAAGTGCGTTCCGACTATTTTGTTGAAAGCTTCTCAACCATGTCGACTATTCTGTATTCTACTTGTTCTTGCGGGTGTTGCAGTGTTTCGTAAGCTTGCAGGGTTTGCTTTGCAGCCTCTCTCCACGTGAAGTATTGTAGTACCCTTTTTCTTCCGTTTTGTCCCCATTTCTTGGCCCTGTCCGGATCGCACAGTGTTTCCTTTATGCCCCAGGCAATATCGGCTGGGCTCCCGCCGTTTACGTGCACACCACTCTGGTCTGGTCCGAACGGGATTACTTGCTCTCTGAATCCGACGACGCCTTGTGCGCCGACGATTATCGGCTTACCCATCGCCATTGCTTCAAGGCTCACTATTCCGAAAGGTTCGTAGACAGACGGAAAGATGCAGACATCTGCTGCCGCATAGTGCAGAATGCGTTCTCTTTCAGGCACAAACTCGAATCGGCAGATCACTTTTTCGATTATCCCAAGCCTGCTTGCTGCATCGATTACGTCGTTCTGCTGCTCACCCTTTCCCAAGATCACCAATTTTGTGTCTGGATATTCTTCCAAGACCATGGGCATTGCCTGAACCAGGTTCGTAACGCCTTTAACCCAAGTCAGTCTTCCCAAGAACAGGATCATTTTTTCTTCAGGTTTTATGCCGTACTTTTTGCGTATTGCTTCCACATCTTCAGACCTGCAGTTTTTCTGATCGTAACAGTTGGGATCTACACCGTTCCACACCACGGTTATCTTTGATTTTGGCCATCCGTGCCTGACCAGATCCTCCTGCATAGCATGACTTACAGTTACTATTTTGTCAACTCTCTGAGAGGTGGCCCATTCGAGATGCGAAACAACTTCTGAACCTGGCCCTCCAGCCCTTCCCCATTCGGTGCTGTGAACATGAAAGACCACAGGCGTTTTCGTTTCGTTTTTCACCATTAAGCCTGAGATGCTGCTCAACCAGTCGTGCACGCAAACAATATCGTAGTTTAGGCCTTCCTTCTTCAACATGCTGTTGATGAATTTCGACGCGCTCAATATGTTGTAGATGAAAATATCGTTGAACATTCGGATGTTTGTGCCCCATTTTTTCAAGTCGTCAATCACAAACATTGGAAACACGTTGCTGGCATCTGCGACCAATGGTCTATGAACCTCAACGCCCTTCACAATTTCTCGGGTCTTCAGGTTACCAGGATTAAGCGTGAAAACAGTAACATCATTGCCCATTGAGACGAATTCGCGCGTTATGTAATCTGCATAAGTGCCTAAACCTCCAACGAGGGCAGGTGGGTATTCCCAAACGAAGAAACCGATTCTCATTCACAAACACCAGCAATGAGTTTTTTCATATCTAGACGAATCAACGAGTCTCGTACTAGCTGCAAAATGATCCTCTTCGCTAATGATGGATCTGTAGCGAATAAATAGATTATGAATTTGAAATCAAAACCAAAACTAACCCTTTCTCAGCGTTTTCGGCACAATATGTGAGCTAATTTAGAGGATCCCGAAGAAGAATCGGGAAATCCGCGCAAAGGAACTGCAGAAACATATGCGCATGCGTCTTTGCCTTGTTCTTGACGCCACAGGACGAAGCCTGAACGTCTCGCAAAGTATTCGGCCATCTCTCCGCTGTATATTCATTGCGCGGGCCTTAAGCCGCAGGCTTCGCTGCCGGGGTGCCTTCGCCTTTCGTTGTTTTGTCTCCGGTTTCCACTGGTCTAGGCACTTGTTCGGATTCGACTGTCTTCACCTGTTGGGGTTGGGATGCTTGATTCTCGACACTCTGTGGAAGAATCTGTATTTTTTCTTGCATCGGATGCAGAAGGTCGGGAGGAGGATAAGGTGCATCCAAGACCGAAGAAAGCAAATAGATTGAACTGAAAACATGCTGGTAAACTGTGAAAAGTATCTGTGGGACTCTTGTCTTAGGGTTGACTTCCAACTTTTTGTTTATGTCCTCCGAGTCACCCTCCAAAGTTAACATTCCGGTGGCAGCATACTTTGCCACGCTTGGCTTCGTTGTTATAGTAAGGTTGAAGGAAAGAGTGGCCTGCCTGCTGGTTCTTTTCTGTTCTTCCAGCTTTGCGTTAACATCAAAGAAAAACTCCTCAACTGATCTGTCCTCGCCCGTTCTTTCGCCCTGCAGGCTATCTATGCGAATTGAGACGATTACGCCTGAAACAGAATATCTTGGGCAGATGATTGATTCCCCTAAACTGTTCAGGCCATTTTATATTTAACCTTTTTAAGATGCAGCACTGCCTTTTTACACGATGTTAACGCGACAGGCATTCTTTCCATCACTGATACAATCCAAGTACAGTGAGGTCCGTTGAGAACTTGAAACTCCCGGTGTTATCCAAGTCCCGCTTCGGATGCAAGACTATTCTCTCTGGGACATCATCCTTGAAGTAGGTTACGTAGTTGACGCTCTTTCCGAGTCCTAAACGTTCAATCTGCTGTATCCCGGCCCTAAACTTCTCCATTCCTTGGATTTTTCCCTTGATGTCTTCAATGGCCTCGAACAGAATCTCCGCTTCACCTTGCTCAGTCGAGCAGACGAGAATACCGGCCGATTGAATCCAACAAGAAGATTCTCCCTTCTTGCCCTTTCCCTTGCCCTTCGCAGGTTGTTTGGCCTCCATGTTTCTCTTTCCTTGGGCGCGCACATTCTTCTGCATCGCAGCCGATTTCTGGACCCAATCTTCGTTTCCGCGGTTTTCTTCACAACTTCGCAGCAGCGAGCCGAGCCACTGGCTGTAGTCTTCAGCCAAGGCCTTGTATTGGTCAATCTGTTCAGATAAACTCTCGTTCAACTCTTTCAACGAATAAAACGTTCGAATCTCTGTTCCCATCATCAATCACTTTTCCATGGCTTCCTCGCAGAGCACTTACCTCATCTCTTTACATTTCCCTGAGTGGCCCCTCCGCCCTCGCCAAACGACACCTATCCGATTGAGGAAAGAAGCCGTTTCTTGCAATAAGAGAATTTGTATATCATATTTGCTACATACTGCTTTGATCTGTAAAGTTTTGACGATCCAAAGGTAGGGTGAAGAGACTTCAAATGATTTGCGCAACAAACACGCCTCAAAGGACGGACCAAAAGACATCGAAGCCTGCGATAATGCTCTGGTTCTTTTGGGGGCAGATACGTGAAGATTTCATCATTGCGGCTCAACGGCACTGGCAGCGGAAAAAGCTCTTGACATCTTTTGTAGTTCTTTGGTGACCGAAGACATGAACTTCATTCGTTCTTCGATTTTTTGTCTGTGCGCGTTAATGAGCAGTTTTATCTTTGGTATTGCATCTTTTACTATGGCAACCATTACGTCGCGATGTTTTTCTTCCCGCAAGTTCTCAATCTTTGCGTACCCATCCTGATAAAGAAGTATGAGATGGCCCTGGGGATCAATGAGCGCTTGGGCCACGTCTCCCATTTCCCCTGGAAGCGTCGCAGTAGAGACAGGAAGCGTTGAAGCAAGTGGTTGCACAAGCTTCAAGAAAGATTCGAAGAATTCGGATACGAGGACTTTTTCTTCAGACATCAACTCGCAGATTTGTCCTATGTCGTCGTGTACGCTTTTCATGGAGTCGATAAGCTCTTGAAGGGTCAACTGAGAAGCCCTCGTTTCTTTCGGCTTCTCTTTGGGCTGAGGTTGGAGCTTTACTGGCTCTTGAATGGCGTCTGTCTCTTGGCTCATAAGCGTCACTACCTGTTTAGTTTGTTTACGGCAAAAAAGCGCTTGTATGTTACAGGTCTCTACACACATAAAGTAGATAGAATGGAAGGTCTGTTATTGGACTTGATCTGCTCTGTAGTTCCAAGTCCTGTCGCTAGTCGTAATACGTAATATTTATATCTTATTCTCAACGGTATAATGTTGTAGGAGCGACGCTCTTTTGAGTTATGGGCATCAAGGCCTGAAAGATAAAAAAGAGACTAGCAGAATCGAAGAAGTCTCGTCTATTCGACGTGAGAAGTTCAAGGTGACAGTGGCCATGAGCAAGGAACGTCCCATGTCCCAGTCGCCACTCTACAACAAATATGAAATCCAGAGATATGACCTGCATCCTAACTACAGCTTTGCACATTTGGATGATTTGATCCCTAAGAACACTCCTGAGTTTATTGACAGCGGACAACATTATGTTGAACGAATGGTCCGCGCACTCTACTACTTCAAGCAGTGCGCGCTCATAGGACCCTCTGGAACTGGGAAGACTCACATCGTTTATCTTGTAGCAGAATTATGCGGCCTGCCAGTCTGGGAAGTAAACTGTGGCCTCCAGACATCGTCATATGACCTCATTGGACGCTTCATCGGCTTGGGGAAGGAGAATTGGATAGATGGTCTGTTAACGAAATGGCTCAGACTGGGAGGAATAATGTACCTCGACGAAGCAAACATGATGAAGCAAGACGTAGCTACGAGACTGAACCCGGTCCTCGACACCAGAGGTCACCTTGTGCTCAATGAGAAGGACAATGAGGTAGTGGAGAGACACGCGTTTGGATACTTGATCATCAGCATGAACCCGTATTCAGCAGAGTTTGCTGGAACAAAACCGTTGAATGCAGCCATGAGAAGGCGGATGGCCGTATGGATCAACTTCGACTATACGAGCGTTGGGGAGAAGATTTCACCCACAGAAGTCAAAATGCTCATGAAACGAGCCAAGATCGATGAAGATACAGCCTACAAAGTCGTCAAGGTCGGCGCTGAACTGCGAAGACAGTACAAGGGGGGCGATATTCCTTACGGTCCGTCTTTGGGGGATCTGATAAACTGGGCGACGCTGATCCATGATGGGAACACAGCGAATGATGCGGCAGACGAAACGATCGTTGCGGTGACCAGCGACAACGTAGAAGTGCAAGATGACGTGAGACGAATCGTCGAATCGACCTTCTCCAAGACCAGATAACCTGAGCTTCGAAACGCGGTAGTTTCGATGGGACTTCTCGAATATGCTTGGATGGTTTCTTTTCAGAAAGATTACATGAAGGCCGGAATCAGGCTGGATCCAACTCTCCATCAACCGACTCTGGCACGAAATCAAGCAAAATTCACTTTACGTTTGCCTACACCTCAAACCTCTGAAGAAGGAAAGGTGCTCTTTATGGGATATGAATTCCCAACTGGCTTCGCCGGAGAAGTCAGAGTCGGAAGACTGTTCAGGACGTGCATTCTTCATCTGACAGCTCACACGTTGATGCCCCTGGAGGACCAAAGAGGAAACACCTCTACTTCAAAACGTACCAATGTGGAAAATTTCGCGGAATCGTTAGTCAACGACGTCTACGTTAATGCTTACATTAGCAAGCATGCTCCTGACAAGTTTCCCGATTTCGCCTTTGCAAATTCCTTCGTTCTTGCGAGGATGAAGCCGATAGAAAAGATTTTCAATCCAGCCACTCGAATAATGGCAGCCTTGCTGTCAAAGGTCAACATAGGAATCGTAAAAGGAATTCTACAACCCGAAGAACAGAATGCAGTCGACCACTTAGCTTCGAAACTCTCTTCACTCAAGGAGAAAATTCATTTATCATTAGAAGGAGAGAATATCAAGCATGGCGACATTTTTGAAGAGACATCGAACAGCATAGCTGAAACTCTCGAATCGAATGGTCCTATCCTAGAGGCTCCTTCCCTCCCTTACACTGAAAAAATCGGTGCATGCAGTTTATTCTATCAAAATGAACTGCTTTCTGGTTCTGAGAGCGAAGACATGTTCAAAAAGTGTCTTGAAGCCCTTCGCGGTACAGTTTCGTCTGGAGAATCCATGGAAACAAGCTGGAAAAAGGAATCAGACATGGAGATCACACAGGCTTTCGAGACAGAATTTCAGCAAAGAGCCCGAGAGAGAAAAATGCTGGAGAAGCTTCAAGAATACGTGCAGCAAACTAGATTCAAATCAATTAGCTTCCCTGACGAAGAGTACACTCAGTATTTGCAGGCCAGATCTCTTCTTCCTGGCGGAAGCCGCCGCCTCCTAGACAGTCTAAGAGTGGCTCAGGATGCCTTAGACGAGGATCCTGGCAAGGAATTTGGACAGCTTGATCTCACAGCGATCATTCAAGTACTTGCCAGCAGAAAACCTGCCACTGATGTTTTCATGCGAGACGAATACCTTAGTAGAAGCTATGCGTGGGGGATTCTATTCGACGCGAGCGCCAGCATGAGGGTAAAAGGCGAATTTGGCAGAAGCCTTGCTATATGCATCGCAGAGGCCGCCAAGGAGCTCTTGATGGATCCAGGTTCTTGGACCTTCTTCGCTTTCAGCGATCGTTTTTACCTGTTGAAAGACCCCTCCGAAGCGTATTCACAAAGGGTACGAGCAAGAATCGGCGGCCTCAAGTTCGACGGTCTGACATATATGCCAGACGCCATTCAAGTCGCAGGAGAAATTCTTGCCAAGAGATATGATGAGCAAAGGTTTCTAGTCGTCATTTCCGATGGAACACCTTTCGGCTACCCAAGGATAAGAAAGGCAATGTCAGAGACCATTAGCTCATTGGAGAAGAAAGGGATCATAATGATCGGGGTCGGGGTCGAGACGGATAAAATGAAGGATTTTTTCAAGACGAGTGCAACCATTCATGATCAAAAAGACCTGATAAAGAGTTTTGCAAAAATATACGTTAGCGCGTCCGCAGCTGCGCTCGAAACTTGAGCTTGGAGTTGCTTATGCTTCGCGAGCGAGTAGCCTCCGATTGAAAACGTCCATGGAATCAGAGATCACCGGCGCCTCGGGTATCGCGTGCTGCAGGACTGAATTTCTGATTCAGATTTCGAGTTCATAAGTATAAAGTATATGCTTCGTCAGAATCTGGCCTAAAGTTCAGACTTCGGTGCGACCGGGTGAATGAATGCATGGGGTTTTCAATGGAGATGGCTGATAACATTGCCAAGGTTTATGACGAGAAGAGTGAAGCTTGGAGGTTTATCAAGAAAGACAAGGGACTCAGGGAACTGACGCTCATTGAAGATACACTTTCAAGGTTCGGGCTGCTGAAAAACGAGATAAGAGTGTATCTTTACCTTGCAAGATCAGGCGAAAAGAAAGCCTCAGAGATAGCTGAAGCCATCTCGCTTCATAGAACCGAAACCTACAGAATACTGCGCGACCTAGAAAAGAAGGGGATAGTCTTCTCAGCGTTCGAGAAACCCTTGAAATTCACGGCAGTACCCATGGAAAAAGCGATGGAACTGTTGATTGAAGCTCAGAAAATGAGGATTAAATTCCTAGAAAAAGAAAAGACCGGACTGGTAGAGCTCTGGTTATCAATACCTCAGCCGAGAGTCGAAAATAGTAGGAAAGAGATTTTTCAGATACTCGAAGGCGAGCAACAGATTGTCATAAAAGCAAACGATCTGCTGAAGAAGACTAAGACTGAACTCAAAATCTTCGCCCCAGGAGAGTATCTGGCCCAACTGTACCACAGTGACTTCACAGACAACTTGGAGCGATCCTCAAAGAGAATCGACATCAAGTTGTTGACTGATGACTCGTTGAAAGGCAAGTTCTTCCTGGAAAAGATGAAAAAGTCAAACCATGATTACCGTGCGGTGGACGTTAAGAATTTGTCTTGTTTCATTATTTCAGATGAAAAAGAACTGTTGATGATCATCCAGAAAGGGGATGAGCGACGGGATGACGATGGCAGAAAGAAGGCTAAAATAGTCGCTCTATGGACAAACTACGCTGCTTTCATTGAAACGATGCAGGTATTGTTTTCAAAGCTGAGCGAACCTGGAAGGAAAACCCAAGAAATTCATTTAAGCATGGCCTAGCCAATCTTGCTTTTATTTCTTCATTTGATCTACGCCATGCTGCAGGTAACATTTGCCATTACGAATATGCCTCTTGAGTCATGGACGTGTGCAGACAGGTTTAGAACGTTCTGGGTATTCACGTTGAAAGACATGAAATAGGTTCCGTCACCGTAGTCAGTAATGTTCAGGCTGTTTGACGGACTCAAGCTTATCCAAGCTCCACTTGTTTCATTTTGGTAGAACAGAGTAATATCGCTGGCGAGCGCTAATCCTTTTTCATCGTAAACCCTGCACGTAGCGTTCACGCTCTTCTCGCTGCCGCTGCCTGTGAATGATCCATCGATGTTCAAACCGGCGGTTACGTTAGTTTCGAACTCCGAGTAGTAACTTACCGAAAGCCCTGTGACGTTCAATGAAAAGCCGACATACGCACTTGAAATTCCCAGGCCACTAGATCCCCACGACGTTTCTATTCCATCCTGATATTGTGGCGAGTCCAAAGGTGTGAAAAGGAGGAGACATTCTGCATCATAGGAATGACTTCTTATGGCTGAGGACAACTCGTTGAGGTTTGCCATCAAGATGGCGCGTTCTCCACCGTTTGAGACGTTTGCAAGGGCACTGACTATCGTGTTTAGGGTGCTTAGCTTAGTTGCTAAGAAGGCATAGTCAACTGCTGTGGGGTTATCCGCAACGTTCTTGTCGATTTCAAAGACGTAGTAGGCAGTTGATAGTAGAAGCATTGTTATGATCAGAGATGTCACTATCAATGCCTGACCCGAATTTTTTGAGTCTTTGCTTTTTCTCTTCATTCTAGTTCACGTTTGAAAGTTGGAGGCGAACTACATAGATTCGGTAGTTTGAATTCTGGCTTGCACAAACGTATTCAGTCGCCACAGTCTTCTCGTTGAGTAGGCTTCCGCTGCAGATTTGAATACCATTAACAGGGTTCATATTCTTGTCAAAGATTGTGAGGTTGAACCAGATGGCAGGGGAAAGCAGTGATTGTACACACTGTCTGAGCGTGGTCCAGCTTCCATTTTCTATCAGTTTCGACATAGTGCCGTCAGAGTCCAACGTGATTAGTGTACGCTGTGCTACAGACTGAAGAACCTCATCGTTTGAGCTTCCTACATGTGTTTCCCAGGGAATCATCGCCAAAGCAGAAAGCAACAAGACTGACGCAAAAAACGCTTCGATAACTCGAATTTGCCCCCGGTTATCTGTCAAGAATCTCATTAGCTTAAGCCTCCGAAACTGAGCTTTAGACCATAAAGGGCGCCTCCTACGTTAACCACGTAGCTGAAAGTGTGGCACTCAACGTTACTGAAGTTTGCTCCTGCATCCAACGGAATCTGCGGGTAGGTAGTCCATTCTACGTAGAAAGTTGAAGCGTTTACGCCCGTTACGACGAGTACGATAGGGCTCTTATCCAAGAACGATGGGATTGCATAATTTGAGTTTGAAGAAACCGTAAGACTAGATTCGTACTCGTACGAGAATGCGTAGGCGTTTTCAAGAACAATGCCTGAATAGTTTGGATTTACCGATAGATTGTAGTCAAGTGGGCTTAGTCTGAGAAAACTGTTGGTCGGCAGCTGTTCTGTAGATAGATGCTCAAAGAGATATACTCCATATGCGGTTATTCTCGAGTCATAGGTGGCTCTTGCGAAGACGATAAGTGAGGCCGTGCCGTTGGACGCGTTTGGAATTTCCACGGTGACGTAGCCTACTCCGCCAAGTGAGGTGCCGTTGCTCATGTTGGAGAGAAAGTTCTTGGCAACTACGTAGCAATTCAAGGATGCTGCCACTGGAGCACTATTTTGGCTTACTGAAACCTCGAAAACGTACGCCGTTGAGTCTCCCAAAGTGTTACTTGAATACAGAGTCACAGAGATAGCCAATAGCTGAGTTACTGAGACTCCTAGAGCAATGTTCTTCAGTCTTGCCGCGTTCAGCAGGTTTCCATAAGTCAATGCGAAAGCGTTTTGGCCATTGAGCCTGCTGATCTTATCTATGTCGAGCTCCGTTGGACTAGGCGAACCGTTCTTCGCCAGACCGAAAGCATCCGGAATGATTGATCCGTTGGAACCCCAATTTGCTGGGACGCCATCGTTCAAAAGAATGTGTTCAGACAATGCTCTGAGATAATTGTCTTCGTTCAGACCCTGATACTCGGCTATGTGGGCACCAAGTATTTCCGATGACAGGACTGTGGCCCCGATTACGACGGCGATCATTAGTGTGCATGCAAAGAATGTATCGATAGAAATCGTCGGCACATATAGGCCTCCGTTTATGTGTGTATTCCAAAGGCGCCTGCGAGAAAGATCTGTGATAGAATGAGTGATACGTAAGCTGTGACGGCCAGCATGGCTGAATGTTTGAAGCCTGCGGCGAGGTTTCCTTCGCTGATTTTTCCAATGAAGAATCCTGAGATCCAGCATTGCAGGATGATTCCTACTGAAAAGACTTTCATTTGGTCTTGCATCGCCGTAATCGCTACTGGCGAAAGGCTATTACTCACCACGGTTGACATTAGGGAAGTAGTCAGGGCCACGATGGTTGTGGTGACGGCGATGAGTATACTCCACACGAAAGCAAGTATGATGTAAGGTCTAAGCAGAGCTCTTCTGTTGATTTGGATTTCATGTTCTTTTTCGCTATACTCTGAGAGTATGTCTAGAGCCTGCGTGGAGTTCCCACCGATTTCTACTGTCTCGATCATCATCGCGAAATTTACTGTGACGAACCAGCTTCTGATCTTCTGTCGAATGTTTTCGAAGGTTCTTCTCAGGGGAGTACCCCATTCAATTTGACTCCTAACGAGCTCGAGAAATTGCGAAAACTGGCCGTAATCCTTGCGCTTTGTTGCTTCGATAATACTTTTCTCGGGTGACAGCCCGATCTTCTGTGTTTCGGTGACTTCTCGGATGAAGTTTGGAATAGCGTCTTCAGCATTGTAGTTCAATTTCGCAATCTTGTGGTATTGGAAGGCAAGCGGCAGAGATATCGCGACGAGCCCTGCTGTCACAAGCTCAGCCATGCCAACAGTCTGGCTGATAAAGGAGAGAGATGGGATTAGCAGTATGAGGCATAACGGCAAGCCAATTGCAAGCATAAGAATCAGGGCTCTCTTGTAAACGTCTCTCAGGTCGGGAAAGGAGCTCATCTGCATGTTATGGGCTACGAGAATGAATATGAATGAGATTATTGGCATGAATAAGAAGGCAAACAAATATGCTAAAATGGGTGAGTTAGGAATTGAGGCGCTGGTCATGACTTGCAGTATGCTTGTGGCAGAGAATACGACGAAGAGTATGTAGGCGCACAGGGTTACTATCAGCATGACGGAATAGGCCTCGACCAGGGTTGCAATCTTCTCGATCGAACGTGTAATAGCCATGTTTCGAAGCTCGAAAACTGATTTGAGCTCGCTTTTCATATAGTCAACTATTTTTCCTCCGCTCCTGACTGAAGAAGCAAATCCGCTTAGAAAGTTTCTGTAGAGCTTGGACTGGGTGACTCCTGCTCTGTGCTGCATAACCGTGAGAGGATCTTTTCCTAGCACTTCGACTTGCCTTATGACTTCATCTGCCTCTTTTTTGAACGTTGGAAGAAAAGCAAGCTTCCTTATCCTTTTCCAGCTGTCGTACAATGATATTCCACTTGCCGCCATCAGAGTGAAAACCATCACGGCAAAGGGCAGTTCATATTCTATTTTCTCTTTTTCTTCGCTAGCAGCTTTGGTCAGAAAGCCAAAGAGCTTGCCAACTCCGCCACTGGAAGGCTTCGTTTCATTCAGCCTCCATGCGGTTCTGGTCAGTTGACTCTAGAAGATTGAGAGAGCTGCTGAGAGCCCTATGCACACTTCTGAAGTCGCGCAGGTTCTTTTCAACCATTTTCAACAATAGCTGTTTTCGTCTTTCAAGCTCCTGTTGTACCACGCTTGTGGGGATTCCAAGATTCCTGGCTATCTTGGCTAGCAAGTAGCTTTTTTCAAGGTTTTGTTGAAAAGTATCTTTTGATGGGTTCCATGAGAATATGTCATAGAGGTTACCGCCGACGTCCATTTCGGATACTTGAACGAATTTCCGGCTTGATATTTTATGATCGACTGAGACGAAAGTGGGGATTTTGACTTGTTTAACTACGATGATGCAGTTCATCAATGAGATTATTGAGGATGGGATGTTCATTGGTGGTTGAGTCAAGCGTTTTACGGCGGTTTCAACGTCTTCTGCATGCATGGTGCAGAGGCCGCCGTGTCCAGTTGCCAATGCCTGGAAAAGCACATAGGCTTCCTCGCCTCTCACCTCTCCTACGATGATTAGTGCTGGTCTATGTCTTACTGCTGATTTGATGAGATCGTATAGGCCAACTTCTCCCTGGTTTTCACCCCCGAACCCTGGTCTTGCAATTGTTGAGATCCAGTTTTCCTGTGGGAGGTTGATTTCGGCAACTTCTTCTACTGAGATTATCTTGAAATCAGGCTTTGCTAGGCATGCTATGGCGTTTAGGGCGGTAGTCTTGCCGGCTCCGGTCGGGCCGACTATCATGATTGACATCTTGTTTTCCATCAAGAGCCACAGATAGGCCGCAATTGTTTCATCAATGGTCTCGTTGGCAATTAGGTCAATTATCGTGAAAGGGTCGTCCCTGAATTTTCTGATGGTAAAACTTGTGCCCGCTGGGGTTGTTTCTTTTCCGAACGAAACTGCCAAGCGATGTTTCCCAGGAAGAGTCAAGTCCAGGATGGGGTATGCTATGCTTATATGCTTCCCTTCTCTGTGGACGACTCTTGTTATGAAGTCATCCAGTTCTTGTTCGTTCTCAAACACCACGTTTGTCCTTATGTTTTCGTATTTCCTGTGCCATAGATAGATCGGCTTATTGACGCCGCCACAGCTTATATCCTCAACATTAGGATCAAACATCAAAGAGTCTATTTTGCCGAAACCTATCAGGTCTCTCTCTAAGCAGTACAGGATTTTGCGCATGCCAATTTCGGAGGTCGTTTCAAAAGCTTTGCCATGATTTTCTATTATTTCGGGAAGCTGCCTTTGAAAAGATTGTGCGAGTGTCTCGTCAGATTCTGGCGCTTTGAGCTCGTATTCTAAGATGTTTCTAAGCCTCTTATAGGTGTCTTTTTCCTCTTTCGTCATCGGCAGTTCATCGACGATGTAAAGATAGCTCAGCTCAGTCTCGTTTTGAAATATCCAAGCGTAAGAGAAAGGTGCTTTCAGCGAGTAGCTTTCAACCTGTGTGTAGCCTTCAGGCAGTTTGCATCCTTGAATGCCCAAGTATCCTGCGAGATCAGCCGTGGAGATTTCTTCGCTTTCTTCAACTTGCTCCTTTTTGCTCTTGCCGAGTTTCATCCTAGGGGCCTCCAAAAAGGTGTAAATACGTGCCTGTGTTATTCGCGCTGCATTGCAAGATTGGAGTGCCTAAGTCGCTGATGTACAGGCCTGATGCTGAAATCTCCGAAGGTATTGTCACATGTTGTTCAGATGAATATGGAGTCGTGCCATATCCACTTTCAACCCAGGCAACAGAAGAATCGTTTCCAAGTTGTATCCAATACCTTTGATTGCCGACTAGAGGCGGAATGTCTAACCTCAAACTGGTTGAAAGATTCTCTGCGGTTGCTGATGAAACAAGCTCGCAGGCTTTCGTTGCTACATATCCCGCAAGGTTTCTCAGTTGTTGTTTTTCCGCCTCATTCTTTGTGTTGACGGTTGAAACGTCAAAGGCGTAGATCAGCAGGGTCCCGACTATTATTGAAGCGATCAGCGTGTATACGTAGCTTGGGATTATTGAGGGCAGAATTTTCACCTTATCCATCTTTCAATCTTGGCGTCGCATACAACTAGGTTCAGGTTGATTTCTGCTCCGTTGACGCCGCCTGAAATTGGAACGGAGACTTGTCCTTGAACTCCGTCGAGGCTTGCGTTGATTGTCAGTGTGCCTGCTTGGTATGATACGTTATAGGTTCTGACAGTGTTTTCAACGTTTACGCATGAGATGTCTAACGGCATTTCGCCCATTGAGTCGATATTTTGGGAGGAATTGAGGTTGACCGCGTATATGCGGATGTCATTAATTGTCGTATTGTCCTCTGTCTTATACGTGACCACGGAGGTTATTGGTCTGTACCGGAGCACAATCTCAACGTGTTTCTGTCCGTTGCGTATGTATAGCTGAGTCATGGTCGAGCCCCCCTGATTCAGTATTGGGCGGCTATCTCCTTTCAGGAAAAGTCCCGTGTCAGATGTTTCAGAATACGAGAGTTCATACACGGCCTGCCCAACGGTTGCGTTGAAAACCGTATCTGAGATACCATTGTTGTCTGTTACATTAATAAGCAACGAATTCGTCGTAGGCTGAATCATCAGTTCTCCCCCATAATCATTGATATCTAAAGTCCGGGAAGAACCAGCCTGCCACAGCACAGATGACAGGGTGTTGTCCAAAGAAGCCATGTTTTGTTCTGCCATCGAGTTTTTAAGAGTCTGGCTTCGGGAATTGACTTCCTCAATAGCAAAGTAGTACGTGATTGATATTATGCCTAATAATGAGACGAATAGAATGAGAAATGTGACAGGAATAGCCAATGCGGTCGCTGAGTGAAGAAGCCGACCGAATCTTCGCTTAAATTCACGTGATGTCAATTTTTCCGTCTCTCTCGTTGGTTGTTTGTTAAAATCTAGTCCGAAAATGAATTAGACTATTTGTGCGTAGCCACAGCTACAGATAATAACTCGAGAAAAAAGCTTCTCTACCGCTGCATAAGATAACATGTACTATCGTCATCATGAAAAGCACATTGAGCGGTTCTCAAGGAGCGCGCATGCCCTCACGGCTAAAGGTCAGCAATGAAAGCTAAAGAGAAATCTCAGAGAATGGAGCAATGTGATCGCGGAAACTAGCGCGCGCGCTAAAGATCATTCTTCTTGATAATTAGAAAAAAGAAAAAGAAAAAGGGTTTTTTTTATTGTCCTTCTGCAGTGCTGACTGCGTTGACGTTGGTTTCTTTGTAGTACGTTGCCTGCGAAGTGAACACTGATATAGCTATTGACAAGCCTACGTCACTGACTGTAACACTGCCTGGTGCTGAGGCGGTGTCTGACACCATGTAGACTACTAAGGTAGAAGCTGACTTCAGAACTATTGGGTTTACCGCACGCGTGAATTGGGCGTCCGTCCATTTGGTGGTAATGAGTGGGTTCATGGTGACATTCGTGAGATCGGTCGAAGTTGTCCCTAATGTTTGGTTGCAGTAAACCAAGAAGTCACCAGAGGCTGTCAAGTTCGTAGGCGGAGTGAACCAAAAGACATCGTTCCATGAAACTGGTTGTCCACGGACTGCGATCTTGTCCAACACTACGTCTCTACCTCCCGTATTAGTTATCAGCATGGCTGATTCTGCGCTCGCATTGAAAGTGCTGAACCATACGTGGTCGTATACTATGTTCAGGCTTTCTTCTTGTACTCTTGTGCTGGTTACGTTGATGGCAAAGTAGGTTACGACTCCTGCTAATAGCACTGAAACCACTAGAATAATCAGCGTAGTAACGACTGTACTGAGAGCCGAGCGATTCTTCAACAGTTTATTCATTTTTTATCTCCTGAAAGCCTGTAACGGCGGTTTCTGATATGACAATTTGTGTGTAGAACAAAGCTACACATAACCCTCTAGAACTGAGATGAAACACTGGAGAAGTGTGACCAAAAAAGAAAAGGAGTTTCTTATGGATAGGCGTTAACGTTGGTTTCTTTGTAGTACGTTGCCTGCGCTGAGAATACCGATATGGCTATCGTCAGGCCTACGTCGTTGACTTTAATACTGCCAGGTGAGGAAGTGGCCTCTGACACCATATAGACTACTATCGTTGAAGCTGACTTCAGAACTAACGGGCTTCCAGCTGCGGCCGTCGAGAAATTGCCAGTCATGGGCAGGACAGGAATAGGGGGATTAGATGTGGCAGGCGCCGTTGGAGCGGTGGCATTTTGGGTGGCGTAATTTAATTCATTCAAAGTTTCGTTTGTTGCTGGAGTGTACACATAGACATCTGTCCATGGAACTTGCTGTCCTCGGATTGCGATTTTCCCTAGGACCACATCTCTTCCGCCCGTGTTGGTTATCATTATGGCCGCTTCTGCTTTTTGGTCAGTGGTGCTGTACCATACGTGCTGGTACACTAGGTTTAGACTTTCTTCCTGCACCCTCGTGCTCACCACGTTGATGGCGAAGAAAGTGACAACACTTGCCAGCAGTATGGATACGACGAGTATTATCAAAACGGTAACTACTTCACTAAGAGCTCGACGATTCTTGAAAAGTCTGAACATTCTCTTGTCACCTCCTTAAGTTACACCTGTTTCCGTTGTGATTTGGTCGTGTTCACCAGATATGGTAAACGTTGTTCGTTGCTCATGATAAATATGTTGTGTCGCACGATTTCATATTACCCTTACATTCTCCACCTTAAAAGCATCACTAAGACTTGTCCATCTGTACTCGCACTCAAACAATGAACCGTCACTCACGACGGCCAAAAGTGAAGCAAAAAAGTCCGAATCTAGACGGCCCGGCTCTCGCAGCGTATTTGCGGATACACTTCCGCTGATCTAAGGACAAGATTAACACGGGGTTGGTCCTGCTGAAACCAAAGTTAGAAGAGGAAAATGTTTGCGTCACTCGGCGACATCCTGCAGGAGTTTATTTGCTCTGGTTTTCAGGAACACCGAGATCTTTTGTTCAGTTGCCACCTCTTCTCGTTTTCGTTTTTGCAGTTTTTCCCTCAATGAGTTGATGACGTCTTCTGGGTTTGGCGGTTTCAAGAGGTAAGCGTCAGCCCCAAAATTCAGCGAGTCTACAGCATTTTGCAGGTTTGGATAACCTGTGAGCATGATCTTGACCATTTTGGGGGAGGTTTCACGCATTGCCTTCAGCAGTTGTGTACCCTCGATGTCGGGAAGTCTAATGTCAAGTATTGCAGCATCGTAGACCTTCGTATTTGACTTCTTTATCGCTTCTTCTCCGGTGTACGCTGTTTCCACGGTGAACCCTTCGCCTTCCAATATCAGACTCATAACTCTGCAAATGTGCTCATCATCATCGACCATGAGAATCTTCGCCTTTCCTTTTTTCAATGCTTCTTCACCTCCATTCTGTCCTGAAAGAGGAAATTCGACCGAAGAGAAGGCTCTGTTTCAACCTGTATTTTCAACATGTATGCAAACATCCTCCCTCTTCTCTTCACAATAAGATCTCTTCAACCTTCTAATGCAGTCAGCAAAGACTATAGGCCCTTTTTCAGCATACGGCAATTTCAACTCCAAACACAACGCTTGCACAATCGTCTCTTCCAAGATCGGAGCAGCCCCATAAATCAGCCGCCGCCCAAATCCCAGAATATTTCTCAATTCCATTGAGAACACTTCCAGTTTTTCTGGAACCTTGTTCAACGGACAAGATTTCTTCTCCAAATAATCGTAGATTATTAAGGCGTTCACTTCTCCAAGACAGTACTTTGTCGTTTCATCGACGACTTTCACCAGTAACTCATCGAATTTATCCAAACTCTGGAGCCGTTCCGTGGAATCGCTGTCTGAAACCAGTGAAGCCTGATCCTAAAAAGAATTATGAAGCCGCAATACTGATGACGAAGCCTACTCAGGGCATCGAATCGCCAGTCAAACCTGAATAAGAAGACGATGCCGTTACACCGTTGCTCACGCGGTAATTTGCGAAGAGCATGAAAATGCAAGTGACAATCGTAGGCTAGCTTCCATGATTAACAGGTAGCCCACGAGTCTGAACCCACTTTCAAGTTTCAACAATGCTTAGATTTACGCTGAATATTGATCTTCAATTCATAAGCCAGATAAACAAAAACGGCTGAACGTGATCAACGAGTCGCAGGCTGTAGGCAAGGACACAACCATGACTGAGGACGATACTCCCATGAGGAACGTCACCGAAAAGCTCTCACAACTCGAAGCCAAAACGGTGGAATTACGCTTTTTGACACGGGTCACCATCGACCTTAGAAGCTACAGAAAAATGATAGGCATTAAGAACTACGATTAGAAAAACGTTGAAATCATAGGTCCCGCAGGCTCTCCGTCGGTTTTTTTATCTGCAGAATTGCCTTCCAACGATTTTCGCAATCGTTTCGGTGGAAAGCGTCTCTTTCATCAGCAGCTCTTTGGTCATAGCGTCTTGTAACATCTCTTTTTCGTTTTTAATAGCACGGTCTCGCTCGTTTATTGCCTCATTGGTCTCGGCTATTATCTTCTCGAGCCAAGTCAGCTTATCGACAAACCCATCAGCCGTGGCAACAAGTCTGACCCTGTCATCGACCAAAGAGAGCTTTCGGTCCCAAAAATCCATACTCGACTTCCACTTCACTTGGAAAGCGTCACGCCAATCCTGATCAGGGATGGAATCCAACGGCAAGTCAACCACGTAAGCCTCGGGAAAGCATGGATCTTGACTGACCCAGATTCCGTTCGCATCAAAAGGAGCCAAAACCTTCACACTCTTGACCATTTTCCGACTGCACCTCAACCAACTGCTATAATTGTCCAACCTAAAGAATCCTGCCGACCCGTCAGCATGGTCCCACCCGGAGCCATACAACTCAAAGTTGACCACAAAAACCTATTACACGTCATTTTCCACAATATACCATCAATCAAGTTTAAACAAACACGGCAAACCTCGCAAGCGCGTGCAAACGAAAACCCAAGCCAAAGACCGAAAAAACGACCGGTAGGGGGGTAGGTGTATTTTGGAGTAAAAACCGCCCAAAATACAGATAAAACCCTGAAAGCGTCGTACGAGCATATACACAAGAATTCAGGACCAACGCCCAAAAAACGACCGGTAGATAGGAGTAGGTGTATTTTCGGCTGTTTTCAGCCCAAAATACAGATAAACCCTCAGCGTCCACAGCTTTAATGAAGCGCGGCCGAAAAGACTGACGCGGGGAGCCGGGTTCTAGACGATCCCCGACCGGCTAAACCACGCTTTGCCGACCCAATTGGCACGTGAATGTGAGACCCATGGCAGAAGGCGAAACAACCAACACTTAGAGTCGTGTTAGCCCGCGCGGGACCCAGTCGATGCTGAGTCAAGCTTCCTAGTCAAGCAGCCTCTTCTGCCCCTCGATCTTCTTAATGTCAGTTATGTCCTGCGTGACCTCGAGCGTCCCCAGATACTTGCCACCCTTGTCTCTCACCGCAAAGTATCTGATGTGGACCAGACGGTTGTTCATCGAAATCCAGAATTCAGCCGAGTCTTTCTTGCCAGACTTGAAGGCTTCGACGATCTTGTTCACAACATGAACACTCTTCTGCGGATGGCACATCTGCACTTTTCTTCCGATCACAGCCTTCGTCCTCACGAAGATTCGCTTCTCTGCCTTGTTGAAGTATTTGACGGCATCGCTCGCGTCGACGAATGAAATGTCCACAGGAATCGTGTCCAGAATAGCCCCGATCTCCTCTTTTGACAGGCTTCCAGTTTCGAACTGCAACGTTCCCTCACCTGACAGCGAATTACGTGTCTTGTCTCTCACAGTCGTCGGTGCTCTTATCAAGTTTTTCGGCGTGAAACAGCAATAGCCGATCTCATCAAAGTCCTGCCTAATGCCACTCCATTCCTCTTCCGGGATTACCTTCAGCGCCGCCGGATAGAGCACCGTGTTTTCCTTGAAGATGTGGCTGGACAGCATGCTGTTCAATAATCTCGTCCTCTCAAGAAGACCCTTCTTGAACTCCTGAAAATCTCTGGCCTCGTATTTCTGAACCATACCGTAAATCTGCTTCTTACTCTCGCGGATCTTGTCATGCTCCATCCACATAATCGCAGGCGGCTCTGTAATTCCATGTTTTTCCAGAACTGGAAACAGCACATTTTCTTCCCGCACATAATGCTTCTCAGCATCCGATAGTTCCTCAATTATCTTCTTCATCCGCGTCAAGTCGTCTCCGACGTAGACTACGTCACATGCCTGTCCTATAATGTCGGCCGTGGTAGATAGTTTCTCCAACAGCTGCAGGAGGATCCTGTGTTCCTCCAACAATATACCAAGAGGATGCTCTTGAGGAACCTTCAACTCCTGCTTTTCTAACTGTTCGCTGAAGACGGCCATATGCACATCACAAAGCCGCTGAAGCTCCTCCCTGGGCATCCCTTCCTTCACAAGCTCCTGTTCGATCTTTGCGATCTCTTCCGAGCTTACGCCCGCTAGAACCTGCTTGAACCTTTCTTTGACTTCCTGCGGCGGAATCCCAGAATGCAATTCAGAGATTATCTCTCTTAACATCCCTTTTCGTTTTTCAATCATCTTATCCATCCTTCATCCCTTCCTAGCTACTTTCAGGAGACCGACTAGGCGTCCTAGGCCTCCCTCTCTTCGCATGACGAGTTCATCGTCGGCAATTTCTCTTTACGGCAGCTCTCTCCCACGCAATCCTGCTATTCACGCCTCTTTGATTCTTCCGGCAAGACTCTTACCGATTTCTATGATTTTTCCAACATCGCTTTCAGACGGTGGGCCGTTTATCTCCATCGACCCGACAATTTCCATCTTTGACGAGCCCAGAATTTCTTGGACATGTTTGATGGCGCCCCCGCCCCAACCGTACGAACTCAGGACTACTCCAAATTTCAAAGGCGGACGCAGGGCTTTCACCAAATAAGTAGCGTAGACCGCAAGAGGATGCGCGCCGCCGAGTACTGTGGGAGCTCCCAGAACAATGGCTTTCGAATCGACCAGGTCCTTTGCTATGTCGCCAACATCAGCCACAGTCAGGTTATACGATGCAACTTCTATTCCTTCAGACATTAACGTTTCTGCAAGTGGCTGAACCATTTTCTCTGTATTCTTCCACATGGTCACGTACACTATTATGGCCTTTCGTTTGGTTTCTCCGTTTGACCATTTCTTGTAAGCATTGAGAATTCGTTCAGGGTTCTTGTATATTGGTCCATGACTGGGGCCTATAACGTCGATCTTCAGATCCTTAATCTTTTCCAATGCTTTCTGAGCCATAACGCTGAAAGGCATCATTATTTCGCCAAAGTATCTCTGAGCACTTACGAGTAGATCCTCCACTTCATCGTCGAAGATTCCCCGTGCCACGTGGGCGCCGAAGAAGTCGCATGGAAAAAGCATCCGGTCTTCCTTGACGTACGTGAACATCGTTTCGGGCCAATGAAGCATAGGAGCCTCGACAAACTGAAGAGTCTTACCGCCAAGATCTATGCTATCCTTATCACGAACAACGACTATTCGGTCTTCGGGCACCTTGTAGTACGTTTGGGCCATTTTTGCACCTTTGGCAGTAGCAACCAGTTTGGCTTTGGTATTAATTGACATCATGTATGGAATGGATCCAGCGTGGTCAGGTTCAGCATGATTCATTACCACGTAATCGATGGCACTAGGATCAGTAATTCGCCTAATCTTGTCCTCTAGCTCTTTCTCGAAACCCGGATTTGCTGTGTCAATCAGGGCCTTTTGGCTAGTCCCAACTACAAGGTAGGCGTTGTAGGTTGTTCCGTTTGGAAGTGGAATCAAGGCATCGAACAGTTTTCTGTCCCAATCTTTGACTCCTACCCAGTAGACGCCTTCAGAAAGGGCAACAATGTTTCGCCAACTCATCTTCTTTCACCCTGAGACTTATAACGATTGTAATAAAGTATATTTATGCCTTTCGACACACTACAGGGAGGAAGAAACGGCAAATGTCCGTTCCATGCGAGGTCGCAGTGAAATGTGCCCTGCCAGCCATTCGAGCCGTGATAGCGAAAGAACTGATGACAAAACATAGACTGAAACAAACAGAGACTGCGCGACTTCTCGGAGTGAGCCAACCCGCGATCAGCCTATATCACAGAGAAATGCGAGGAAAAGCCTTGAACTTAGAAGGCGACAGTGACGTGAAAGTCCTGATAGTCGAACTTGCACGTCGATTATCTGAACACAGTTTGTCGCATTTAGAGTTCATTTCAAACCTGTGCCAAATCTGCAAGACAATACGAGCCAAAGGGCTGCTATGCGCGATGCACAAAACCTTCGATCCTGCAGTCGACATAGAACGGTGCGAATTGTGCACATCAATGAACTTGATGAAGTGCATTTAGACGCAAAACCATACATGATGACGTTGTTGCACGCCCTGACTTTCATTCGTCTTCATCGCAACTGTATAATCTTATTTTGCCAATTCACCCGTATGGGGTGAAACTGTATTCAAAGAGTATTGAACTTGAAGCATAGAAAATAACCATGGAACAATGTGGATAAGAATCGAACCATATGATGAGTAAGGAATCATCCCCCAGTTGACAATGCCTTTATGATGCCATGCTATTATGCAACCATGCAAAGGTGAAGCTTTCATATGGGATACTTAGCAGCTTGGAAGATTCTTGAAAAAATGGTTGCCGACCTCCGAGAAAGGGAAAGGGTTGTTCCTGCGCAAATCATAGATGATTTGAAATCGGCTAGAACGATGATCAGAATACTGAAAACTGATGCAAGCTGCGGAGAGGCTAATCAGAAGATTGAAGAGTATCTGGGAAACGTGGAAGCATACCTTGTTCCCGAGGGAGAGAAGGTTCTTGGAGTAGCATACGCAGACGAGCGGCTTAAGCGGTTAGGTGAGGCAAGAAAGGAAGTAGGCAAAGAGGAAGAAGAGGAGACGAGGTTTGTCTCTGGGCTGCCGAGAGAACAGCAATGGATCCGTGTCAGCCCTTCAGCCGAACTCACTTTTGCCAGATTAGAGACGTTAGCCGAAGACTCAGCCGTGTCATACAGAAAGGAAGACGGTGGTTCAATCCTTATTTATGGCAAAAAGGAGCGCATAAGGAGCTTTGTCAAGAAAATGGCTGCAAAACACGGATTTAAAGCCGAAAAATAGCTTTCACAAGTACATAACTGTGGAAGCTCAACGCCCCAGGACTCTTTCACAAAAATATATTAGAGTTGTCGAAATAAGAATGCTATGTGTTTCCGAGAAGGCGAGGGCGTAGACTGAATGCCCTACATTAAGAGAATTGAGCTAAAAGGTTTCAAGTCATTCGGGCCGCAGAACGTCAAAGTAAGTCTGGACAAAGGCTTCACAGTCATAACTGGTCCAAATGGTAGTGGCAAGACAAACATCCTGGACGCACTTTTATTTGCCCTTGGTGAATTGAGCACAAGAAGACTGCGTGCCGAGACCGCTGCTAAACTCATCTTTCATGGGTCAGAGGCGGCTGGGCTCGAAAGGGCCAAAATGGCGAAAGTCGTTATACAATTTGACAATGCGGATTGCCGCATTCCCGTGGATACAACTACTGTCACTATTTCGCGCGAAGTCTACCGCAGCGGTCAAAGCGTGTATAGACTCAACGGCAGAAGAATCTCAAGAGTTTACAGTCTAGAAGTCCTCTCTATGGCCGGGATAAGCAGCACGAGTCAGAACATAATCTTGCAGGGTACGATAACACGGCTCACCGACATATCTCCTTTGGAACGAAGAAAAATCGTTGAAGACCTTGTTGGAATCAGCCAATATGATGCCGAAAAAGCTGAAGCTGAGGAAAAGCTGCGAGTGGCAGACATATCTATCCGTACAGCAATGGGAAGGATCGACGAGGTTCAGAAAAGACTTGATGATCTAGAAAGAGAACGCAATGAGCTACTCAGAGCCAGTTTTATTCAAGACGAGATAAAAAAATTCGAAACGATAAAGATCTCACACGACATGGCTTTGATACGGAAGAAAGTGGAAGAACACAAAGCGAAAACGAACGAAGTTGGAAACAAACTTGAAAAGCTGCGACGGCTACGCGACGGGCACAGGTCAAAGAGAAGGGAAATTGAGGGGGAGTGGAGAAGACTAAGCTCGGAAATCGTTGAAGAAGGCGGTTCCCAAGTACTGAAGGTCCAGATAAGAATCGGGGAACTTAGATCAAAGCTCACAGAACTCGCAAGCAAGATAGGGTCTGGAAAAATAAACCTTGAAGGGTTGAAACGTGTAAGAGAGAACAATGTTCAGCAGTACGATTCCATTCGTACCGGGATTCGTGAGAACCGTTCGGGAATCAGACGTTTGACAAGCGAATACGAAACATGCTCGAGCCAGATAGAATCAAAACAAGCTGAGCATGATGCTCTCGCACGCCAGACTGCTCAGCTTTGGGACAGTATCGGAGAGAACAGCAAGAGGATCCGAGAGATCGAGTTAGGCCTCGACAATAACAACAAAAGGCTTGCTTTTCTCAGGTCTGAATACTTGAAGAGCCAGACGGCAATCAAGATCCGGACCAAGAGACTCAAGGACCTGTATGACCGTAGAGAAAGATTCAGCACAACGCTTTCTGAGTTTCAGAAATCATTCCGTGAGCTGGAGAGCGTCCAGAAGGAACAGAAAACTCAGCTAAAGAACTTGGGACGCGCACTTGAACGACGGACAGCTCAAAGAGGCGCCGTGCAGAAAGAAATAGCTGAAGCCGGAAAAATAGCCGAGTCGGCCCGAGAAGCCGTCGTAGAATTTGCAACCCAGCGCGAACTTGCGGAAACCATAGGAGCTGAGGAAAAAGCCTTGAGAAGCATAGAGGAGCTAGGCGATTTAGACGTAATTCCCGGAGTCTATGGTCGACTCCGCGACTTGGTAAAGATCGAGAAGGCATATCAAAGGGCGGCTGAGGCAGCATCGGCAGGATGGTTGGACGCCATCGTGGTGAAGGACTTTGAGGCTGCATTCACCTGCACTGAAACCCTGAGAAAAATGAAGCTTGGGAGAATCAAGATAATTCCTGTCGAAGGAACAGCGAGGCCGAAGCCCTCCAGAGTGCCTGAAAAACAGGGAGTCAACGGCCTAGCCGTATCATTCATGAAGTATGACAAGAACTATGAGAAGGCCATTACCTTCGTTTTTGGAGACACGATAATCGTATCAGATGACAAAGCCGCCTTCAGCTTATCAAATGAAGGACACCGGACGGTAACAGTTGATGGTGATCTCTATGAGATTGGTGGCGCTTCTGAAACTGGTTACTACCGAGCTCCAATAGATTTTTCTGCAATTATTCCGAGCGACAGGGCAATCAAGAGCCTGGACGAGGCAGTATTGGCTCTGCAGCAGCATCTCTCGAAAAGAGGAAGTGACGTTTCTACCTTTGAGGAAGATATTGATAGGACACGGGTCGAGATTGCGAGGCTTTCAGACGCGATTGCGACGCTTGAGAGAGAATTAACTCGGGTAAAGAGAAGCGCAAAAAGGACGAACTCCAATATAAAGCGAGTGGACCACAGCGAGGGGCGGCTTGAAAGGGAAATAGAAGCTGCGAAGTCGCAGATGTGGGTTCACAGGGCAGAAAGAAGCTCAATTCAGAAAAATATCAGGAAGTTTCAGATTGAACTGGTTTCTTTGAGACGGAAAACTGACCCAGCAAATATCCAGGAAATGGAGGTAAAAAGAGAGAAGCTCGCAGAAGAAATAATCACCGTGAGACAGAAGCTCGGTACATTTCAAACAGAGATTTCTACACTTCAATCACAGTTTGACAATGTTCTGAGGGTCGGGTATCAAAACTCCAAGATTCAACTCGCGAAAGTGGAGCAACAGCAGAGAAAGGTGGAAAAGGAAGTAGAAGAAGCGCTGCAAGAAAGAGAAGCGTTGAAGCAGGAGTTATCCGAGCTAGAGAAAAGCCGAGTAGAGCTTTCGAGAAGCGTCTTCTCAGCGAGGGAGGAATCAAAGAAGTTCACCAGCCAGATAGATGATATAGACAAAGAACTGCGCAAGCTCGATGCTGAATACGAACAGGTTGACCGACTGTTGAACCAACTTCAGCTGAACGTTCAGACTTCCCTACTTCAGCTCGAACAATATCGGAACCAGCTTAGACAATTCGGCTACGAGCAACCCGTGGAAGTGACACCAAAGCAGGTGGAAGAAGCTGAGACATCGATCAGAATGATGCAATTCGAACTTGAGAGAATAGGCGCAGTTAACCAGCTTGCACTTTCTCATTATGCAGAACAGATCTCGCGTTATAGAGAACTGTCGGTACGAATGAATGAACTTGAAAGGGAAAAACAGGCGATAGTTCAATTCATGGATGAGATTGAACAGAAGAAAAGGAACGTTTTCATGGAAGCGTTTGAGAAAATCCGTCGCGATCTACAGAAATATTTCGCCAAACTGACAGACGGCGGAACAGCATCTTTGAAAATTGAGAACATGGATGAACCATTCACCGGCGGCATAGACATGATAGTCCAGTTTCCCAATAAACCCTCAATAGTAGTAAGTGGAGCAAGCGGTGGCGAACGTTCAGTTGCGGCAGTGGCGTTTCTATTCGCCTTGAAAGAATTCACGCCCACATCATTCTACGTACTTGACGAGGTAGATGCACACTTGGATGCCCTCCACGTGTCAAAACTTGCTGATCTTCTACTCGAGGAGTCTGAGAAGACCCAGTTCATAATAATAACGCTAAAGCCAGAAATGGTGAACAAAGCTCAAAAAGTCTATGGAGTCTATGGGCGGAACGGTGTTTCGAACGTGGTCGCAACAAACCTGTTGGAGGTACCAAGCTAGTGTCTTCGACGGTTGAAAAAAGACCTTTCTATCTTCATCCTCCTTGGAACATTCTTTTCGAGTTTCACAAACTCGAAAAACTTACACCCTGGAACGTCAACATCGCATATTTATTGACATCGTTCCTTGAACAAATGGAAAAAACTGGAAAAGTTGATTTCAGGGCGTCAGGTGTCGCCTTGGACTCTTCTGCATTAATATATCTAATGAAGTCAAGACTCCTGTTGAGCCTTGAAGAACAGCCTGCACCGGCGAGGGCCCCACAGGACTTTCTTCCCCCACCTTTATTCTTGCCATTAAGACATGAATTGACTTCGACAACCATACATAGTCTGCTGGAGGCCTTGGACGATGCGTTGAAAGGCGAAAAATTGATACGCCTCGAAAGATCAATTGAGGTGCCCATTCTTCCCACTCCTTCGGAAATACTGCCACAGTTGGATCTCTATCTGATGGAAATTGAACTGCAGATGGAAAAGCTGCATGCAAATCTTTTAGAAAGAGTGAAGGGTGCTGGCATAATAGAGTTTTCGAGTCTAATAAAAGGGATGATGCGGCTCGAAGCCATTCGCACATTCATCCTGCTGCTTTTCTTGGCACAAGAGGGCAAAGTGGACCTATGGCAAAATGAAGAGTCCGAGGAGATCTACATAAGCGTCGGAGATTTGGATCTTGCAGAGAGCAGAAAGGCGACTGCCTGAAACGGAAGACAACGTTCACGAGAAAAAAGCTGATCAAGGACTGGCCTTGATGGAAGCTGCACTCTACGTAGCAGGACGCCCTCTAGACGTAAACGAGTTGTGTTCAGTCCTGAACACGCGTTCAAAGAACAGAACCAGAAGACTTGCGAAGGCACTCATTCAAGAGTATTCGGAAAGAAACACGGCTCTCGAGATTCTAGAGCTGAAGGATGAAAGATACGTGTTGCAGCTGAAAAGCGATTTCACGCCTCGTGTAAGAAAGCTTGTCAATAGACCTCTGCTTTCCATGGGTCCATTGAAAACCCTTTCATACATAGCCTACAGGCAGCCTGTCTCTCAAAAAAGAGTCGTCGACGTGCGGGGTCATCACGCATACGGACATGTCAAGGTATTGAAGGAGATGGGCCTGATCGTCAGCGAAAGAGCTGGACGCTCGTCGATGCTTAAAACGACGGAATATTTTGCGGATTATTTCGCTTTGAGTCATGACACGGCCACGATAAAGAGAGAGTTAAAGCACATTTTTGAAGAAGGTGAAAAACATAAAGAATCTGCACCTGACGGATAGGTTTATATTCGGAGCATCGGTCATAATGACCGCCATAGTCGGCAGAAAAGGAGAAATATTCAATGTCGGTTTGGCATGGTGACATGCGCAAGCAGAAACCTTCCGGAGGCAGAAGACGGGCTTACAGGAAAAAAAGAAAGTCAGAGCTTGGCTCATTTCCAGCTGAAACCACACTTGGTGAACTGAAGCGGAAAACCGAAAAGGAGAGGGGAGGAAACCGAAAGCTCAAGTTATTGAGAGGCAAGCATGTGTGTGTGACCGATCCTAAAACAGGAAAAACTGAGAAAACTGAAATTACCCGAGTAGCCAAGAACCCTGCAAACGTCGATTACGACCGTCGGGGCGTAGTAACGAAGGGTGCAATAGTAGAGACCGCATCGGGGTTGGCACGCATCACTTCTCGTCCAGGACAAGATGGAGTATTGAATGCTGTTCTAGTCAACGAAGAAAAGAGCTAATCTCGTCTTACGCTGTCACTAGTGTACCCCGAATCTTCAGCAACTGTTTTGCCATCTCCCGTATAGTTGCTTCCTTTGATTGCTTTTTCTGAACGAGAATACTGCCTGATTTTGACCAGGGCATTTTTGGAAAGGCAGCATCTGCGACCAGTTCGCAATTCAGACGCAGTTTGTCAGCTGCAACCTTAAGCTCTGAGACTCTAGGGGAAGCGACAGCCAAATTCCTCGGTATGCGCCTTCCCTCCCGTCTTGTTCTAGCAGAGTCAAAATAAGTTGGCCACAAGATAACCCTGTCTTGTTTTCGCATGCTATTTCTCTCTCCGTGCTTCTATTTATGAGCATAATAGACGATTAGCCTTTGCACCACTTGATCAATTCTGACGAAGCCATAGCGTTCAAATTGTATGATAGTGTTCGGCTTCAGTTGCTTGCAAAAACCTTCCGCGATTCCCTCTGCCAACGTTGCGTCTTGCATAACGACTTGACATGGTACATCTTGCCCCATTGGAACCCACTGTATCAGCTGAGCCCTCATTTGTCGAGCATCTTCGTACGATTCACCGACGAAGTCCGCGTCGGCCGAGTAAACGCTTGCACTCTTTATTCTCACATTAATAAACCCCATGAGACGAATGACAGAGCCGGTCTTCGAAGAGTCAATGTCTTTCCTTGAGACCCAAAACTTTGCTGTGCCATCGTTCTGTTCAGGTCTAATCGTATATTCTCTGCTCTCTCCTTCTTGACGATCGGGGTGCATGTAAAGTTTCACATTGAAAACTTTTGGGATTTTCTCCACAGTCAATTCTAGTGGGTCCTGGACAAAAAAGTATCTCTCAGTCGTGGAATCCAGTATCTTGCGATTATACGCGTATAGATTTTCCCAGCTTAGAACAACATCCTGCGTCTTGGGACCAACATCAATCATCATCCTCTCGATTGCTTGAGGGGTGATTCCTCTTCTTCTCAAGGCTGCAAAAGTTGCGAGTCTCGGATCATCCCAGCCTTTGAACTGCCCATCTCTTATCCCCTGAACGATCTTTGACTTACTCAGGTATGCTCCCGTGATTTTCAGCCGACCATAATGTATAGCTTCAGGATACTTCCACCCGAAATGTTTGTACATGTACTCTTGCCGAACCTGATTCGTCAAATGCTCTTTTCCTCTTATTATGTGGGATATGCCGAGTAGATGGTCATCCACGCCGCAAGCCAAGTTGTACAACGGCCAGACGTGATATTTGCCTCCAACTCGAGGGTGAGGAAACTTTTCTATGTCTATCACTCGAAGTGCTGGCCAGTCCCGCACCGCCGGGTTCGGATGGTTCAAGTCCGTCTTAAAGCGAACCACCGCTTCGCCTTCTTCGTACTCACCTCGTAACATGCGCTTCCATCTGGCCAAGTGTTCTTCCACTGGCAGGTTACGGCAAAGGCATGCTTTGCCAGTCGTTACGTTCTCTCTGAACAGCTGGGGCGAACAGGTGCAGACGTATGCCTTACCGTCCTTCAACAGTCTCTCAGCATATTCGTAGTAGATCGGGATTCTGTCACTCTGAATGTATTCTTCATCCGGCCTGCAGCCAAGCCAATCCAAGTCTTCTCTTATGCGATCATAAAACTCTAAGATAGGTCTCTTTGTCCTAGGGTCCGTGTCTTCAAAACGCAGAATGAATTTGCCGTCGTAGAGCCGCGCGTACTCATAGCATAGGACGATAGCTCTGGCGTTGCCCAGATGGAGGGCGCAATCCGGATTCGGCGAAAAACGTGTGACCACTTCAGCGTAATTTTCAGCGTTGGGCAATGGAGGCAAACGCTTTTCCTCATCAGTCTTCTCTTTGAGAAGGGCCTCTGGCCATTTGTCCTCAATAATTCGTTTCTGTTTTTCCCGTGGAAGACCGTTGACCTCTCGAACAACATTGTTAATGATGGCCGATAGCTCTTTGATCCTACTTTTTAACTCGGGTTTCGCTCCTAATATTTTTCCGATGATTGCGCCTTCTTGCGCTTTGCCATCGTGTTTGATTGCGTTCAACAAAGCTGCCTTGCGAACATTCTCTCGTAGTTCAGCATCTTCAATCGTCAAGGCCTTGCACTTCTGTGAGTCTTAGATCTTTCTTACTATTAGGAATTCTGTGAAGGATTTCAGGCTTTCTTTGCCAAAAGAATCTGGCAGAAGTTTTTCGACTTTTCGCCAACTGTCTTTGACAATCTTTCTTGCGAACTGCTTGACATACTCTATCGAACCGTACTTCGTCATTAGCTCGATGGCTTCATCCCGAAGCTTCTGGTTCGAAGTGTGCTTGTCGAGAATTTCAATGAGCCTCCGTTTATCTTGGGCTCTCGCAACTCTCAATGTTTGGATGACGATTAGCGTTCGTTTCCCTTCAGTTATATCTTGTCCACGACCCCCCTTTTTCCTCTCAAATTCTTCGCTTGTCAAGTCCAGCAAATCGTCACGCATTTGGAAGGCTATTCCCACGCTTTCCGCCAGACGACCAAGCCTCAGAACAAGCTCATCGTCTGCATCTGCCAACACGGAAGCGATCTTGGCAGACATTCTTGCCAGAGTTCCAGTTTTGTAGGCGCACATTTGCAGGTATGCCTTTTCATCCAAATCGTTAGCATTCGCCAAGCCCCGATGCCATGCGATATCCATCGCCTGCCCGAGGCTCAGATTGATCATCTCCTGCGCGTAAATCTCGTATATTCTGCAAGCTTTCTCAGATGACAATTCCTTCCTTTTTTCTATCAACGGCAAGAGCGGCAGATAATACATAGCGTTTCCAGCATTTATTGCAATGTCCAGACCGTATATCTTGTGCGTGCAGGGTTTTCCTCTCCGAAGCTCGGATGCGTCCTCAATATCATCCACCATCAGTGTTCCGTTGTGGATTACTTCGGGGATTATTGCAAAATCGAGAAAATCATTTGGGTTCTTCCCTAGAACTTCGCAGATCAGCAAAAACAGCGCCGGTCTCCATCTCTTTCCGCCTCTTTCAAGAAATTCCCAGATTGGATCGGCAACTGCCTTATTGATCGGTTCAAGGTTGTAGGCATAGTTTGGCGGGCTACCCCTAAACACAGCGGAGTTCTCTGAGAAAACTCTGGGAATATACTTTTCGATAGTCTTGTCTATCAAAACGGCTTTTTCTGCCAGAAACCTTTCAAGGTCCAATGCCTAGTCTCTCCTTCGTTCCGCTTTAGCCGAAACGTTGAATCCCCTCACCGTCAACCATTCCGCCGTTCTGCCCATCAGCACAACAGGGGTCCTCTTGAGTGCCTCCACGGAATCTGCTCCGACGAGGAACATTGCCGTTCTCAATTCATCTAGCAAGTTAGAGATTGCAGCCTTTGTTTCGCTTACATTCTTAGTTGCTGGCCTAAGCACGGGGTACGACAAGCTCGTAAGGCTTGCACCCAGCGCCAAGGCCTTAGCCACATCTATGCCGTTTCGTATCCCACCTGAGCCTATTATACATATTTTCGTTGCCATGGAAGCTTCAACGATGCTAACGGCAGTCGGAATGCCCCAGTCCCAGAACGTGCCACCTAAGTTACGTTGAAAACTGTTCTTTCGTCCTTTTGTTCTGTAGTATTCAACTGCTGCAAAGCTTGTGCCACCAGCACCTCCCACATCTATGCCTTTGACCCCAGCGTTCTCAACTTCACTTGCCTCTTCGGCAGATATCCCCGCGCCCGTCTCTTTGGCTATCACCGGCCTATCTATTTCATTCGCGATTTCCCGCATCTTCTTGAGCACTCCTTTGAAGTTGGTTTGCCCTTCTGGCTGAACTGCTTCTTGCAGTGCGTTCAGGTGTATTGCAACCGCATCTGCTTCGATTATTTCCATCGCTTTTCTCACTTCTTTCAGCCCGAATCCGTTGACAAGTTGTATTCCGCCTATGTTTGCAATCAGAAAGGCCGCGGGAGCCTTCTTCCGTGCTATTGCGAAAGTCTTCTCTAGCTCTCTATTTTCTATCGCTACCCGCTGGCTTCCCACGCCCATCCCTAATCCCAGCTCTTCCACAGCTTCGGCTATCGTCGCATTGATATTCAAAGCCTCCTTTGTGCCACCTGTTATGGCGCCCACTATCAACGGGGCCGCAAGCTTGTGACCGAAGACAGTCGTAGATAGGTCTATTCTTTTCTTGTCGATTTCTGGCAGTGCTCTATGAACGAGATAAACGTCATCTAGTCCAGTTGTCACCTGTCTTGCTTGGACGTTCTGGCTCAATGCAATTCTGATGTGGTCGGCCTTTCTTCTTCTTGTCTCTTCAGCCAATTCTACTCCTTCTCTATCAGTGTGCCCTCTACGCTTTCTCCCTTGAGGGCCTTGTAAATGTGGCCTGGTTTCGTTGCATTCAAGATCATCACAGAAACCCCTTGCTCCAAAGCTGGCAGAAGCTCAAGAATCTTGCCGAACATGCCACCTGTCACATCGCAAGCAGTTGACTTGCCGACATTACTTTGAAACTGCTTCAGTTCGTCTAGCGACAGACGTGAAAATCTCCTCGCCGTCATCGCAACCTTAGGGTCAGCGTCAAACAGACCATCCACATCGACACCCATGATGATACGTTGTGGGTTCAGCTTTGTTGCTAAGACTGAAACAAGTTGGTCGCCTGACAAAACGGTGAACCCCAACTTCGCATCGGGCACCGCATCTCCGTACAGAACTGGCAAGAACCCCAATTTCAGCAGCATCTTCAGCGGCGTATCTTCGAAGCTCCTGATTCTACCGTCTTCAGTCACTACGCATGATGATGGCATGACGGTCACGGCCGGAATGTTATGCATGATCAGCGAGTCCATGACTAGACCGTTGAGCACTGTCATGAAGTGATGGGTTTCGGCGAAGCCCATTAGTTGATTCACATCTTTCAAGCCTCCTTTAATAGCGTTCCTTTGTGCTGCAGGATGGCCGAAGCTGCCTCCTCCGTGAACGATTACCAGATTCTCTACGCCAGCCCTCTGTGTTTCCTCGGCCAAGCGGTCAATGGTTTGCGTCTGAGGCGTGAGTTCTATATTCTTATCCGTGATAACTGAACCCCCGATTTTCATGATCGTCGTCCTAGTCTGGTTCAATTCTCACACCTTCATCCGTTTTTCTGGCTATGAATGATCTTCCGCCCGCTCTTTGAATGGCTTCCGAAACTTGTTGAAGCTTCTCATCTTCCGATAATGCTATAATGCAACCGCCGCCGCCTGCGCCTGTAAGTTTTGCTCCCAATGCTCCCGCTTTCCGAGCTGCATTTGCAAGCCATTCCAGAGATTCGTCTGAGACTCCGATTCCGTAGAGCAAAGCATGGTTCATGTTCATCAAAGCTCCAAGCGTCTCCAAGTCATTTTCCTTGAATGCATCTACGGCTCTTAGAACAACTTCACGAGCTGCTTTCATCATGTTTTCAACGATTCGCGGATACTTCTCCATAATGACTCTGACTTTTTCAACCTGGGCTCGGGTGGATCTTTCGATGCCAGTTTCGCCGATGACAAGCGATATGTCTTTTTTGGTGTCCAAAGGTTTGAAACCTGTATCGACCTGGAAGATAATAGCCCCGCCGAAAGTTGAAATTGCAGGGTCCACCCCTGAAGGGCTACCGTGAACGATCCTTTCAGCCTCGTACGTTATTCTGAAAATGTCTTCTTTCGACAGTTTTATATTTAAAAGGGCAGCAGTTGCGGCGGTTGATGCGGCAACGACAGCGGATGAGGACCCAAGTCCTGCACCTACCGGAATGGAAGAGCTTATTTCGATATCCAAACCAACTTGCTTCGAGCATCTTTCAAGAACATTCTCCACCGCCTGTTTAACAGGCTCGAATCTTATCCTAGCTTCTCTTGCGTTGCCTTGCTCAATCTTGAAACTATCGTCTTCAAAGGAGCCTGAAAGATTGAGTGTCGTAGAACGAATATGAAGACTTTTGTCGTGGCGGGTTTCCGTCTTCACATATGCTCTTTTGTCTATGGCCAAAACTATCGCTGGTTCTCCATAGACAACGAAATGCTCGCCGAAAAGGATTATTTTCGCAGGGGCTGAGGCAACTGCACCCATTACAAACCACTATTTTGTGAAACACATGGCCGCATACCCAACTACGCTTGAGTAGTCGCCAATCATATCTCCACTGGTCTTATAGCATAATAATCTTGCCTCTCTTGCCCCGATGGCCTTTGCTGCTTCGATCAGAGCGACTATTGGACCATATCCGCAAGCCGTTATGCCACGGGTCTCAACGACTGAGTAGAATTTGGCCGCGTCCATTGCCTCCACAGCCTCAAGAGCTGCTAGATCATTCTTTACGGCTTTTTCCTGTGGTTCATAATGCGTCATGTCTGAGGAAGCGATTATAACGGCGTTTCTATAGGCTAAACTTTTGGCTACAGCCTGTCCCACCTTTCTGGCTGAAGACAAGTCTTGCATTAAAAAGCAGATTGGAACGATTTTGAAATGAGAATCGTAAAGATATTGGAGAAATGGTAGTTGAACCTCGATTGAATGTTCTCGGCGATGCGCAGATTCGTCGATGTCGACTATTCCCGCTTCTTCGACGATTTGAGTAGCTGTCTGGGTATCCACTTCAACATCGCCGAGTGGAGTCCGCCACGCGCCTTCGGTCATTATGGCTAAACCGCTACCGTAGCCAATATGGTTTGGACCGAAAGCAACGATGATGTCAGGTTTACCGTCCAAGGCAAGTCTATAGTAAGCATGAGCTGCAACGGGCCCGGAAAACATGTAGCCCGCATGAGGGCAGATCAGTCCGACAACGCGTCTCGGCCCATTCTCCACTACTTCTGGAAGTCTTCCCGGCCCTAGCTCATGTACAAAACAGCCGGCCACCTGTTTTCTTAGTGATTCGGCTCTCCCTTCGTAGAAGGCTCCGGCTTGGCATGGAAGCCGAACCTTCGCCATCCGGTTAGATTTCCTCCTCTTCCTTCGTAATCTTCGCTTCGAAGTCATCAATCGCTAAGGTTGGATCCTTGTCTGATTGAAGTTCTCCCCGTTCTCGGAGTACTTGCCTGGCCAGGAGCCAGAAGATCACTGCCAAGGCTCTTCTACCCTTATTGTTCGTCGGGATGACCAAGTCGACTCCGTTGAATTCATTGTCCGTGCTGCATAGGGCTATCACTGGAATGCCTATTGAAGCCGCCTCCTTGACTGCTTGGCCGTCTGCTCTTGGGTCAGAGACGACTAGAACCTCGGGTTCAATCCTGTTCGGGTATAGCGGATTTGATAGGAGTCCTGGGATGAATCGGCCAACGACGGGTGTCGCCCTGGTTAGATCGCAGAACTTTTTGACTGGTTCCTGTGCATAAAGCCTCGCTGCGACGCATGCAACTTTTGCTGGTTCGAATCGGGCGAGGAACTTCGCGGCTACTCTTATCCTGTCGTCTGTCCTTTTGACGTCCAAAACGAATAGGCCGTCTGGCCTAACGCGGTATATGAACTGCTCCATGTCACCTGTTTTCATTCTCGTCCCAATGTGTATCCCCGCGGATAGCATGGTGTCTCGCGGTAGCAGTAGGTCCTCTACTGGGGTTCCCGTCTCTGCGGTCGGTGTTTCGATTTCTGCTTCAGATCTTGCTCCTTCTTCTGCCGATTCAGGCACATCATTTTCATCTTCTTTCTCGATCTTTTCGTCTTCTGCCAAATCTTCCGCCTCCTAAACCATCTTGAAATCGGCCATTCTGGCTCTATCTCCTAAGAATTCTTCTATCCTTATTAACTCGTTTATCTTCGCGATACGCGCGCCTTCAACGATTCCTGTCTTTATTATTGGGCATTTGAAGGCAACCGCCAAATGGGCTATGTGCCAATCGATTGAGTCTCCTGAGCGATGCGACATTATCGGTACATAGCTGTTTCTTCTGGCCATTTCAACCGTTTCCAACGCGTCAGTAAGCGTACCGACTTGATTCACTTTTATGATGATTGCGTTGGCCGCTTGTGCTTTTATGCCTCGACTCAGCCTTTCATCGTTTGTGGTGAACAAATCGTCACCGCAGATCAAGCAGTTCTTGGCCTTCTTTGTCAGCTCATGAAAGTTTTTGAAATCCTCTTCATGAAAGGGGTCTTCGACGTAGGCGAGGTGATACTTGTTGATAAGGCCTAGAATAAAGTCTAATTGCTCGCCAGAATCCCTAGTTGCTTTTTCTCTTTCGTACGTGTACTTTTTTTGTTTCCCATTCCAGAGGGATGAAGCAGCAACGTCAATGCCTAATGCGCATTCAAAGCCTTGTTCACTGCTAACTTCTTCGCAAGCGTTCGCCAAAATTTCAAGAGCTTGCGAGTTTCCAAGGTTTGCAACCCAGGCCCCTTCGTCGCTTTTTCCCTCGCTGAAGAGTTTGTCTCCCTTCCTCAGTGCCTCGCCCAGCCTTATGTGAACCTGCACATTCGCTGTGGCTGCTTCAATGAATGATTCGGCTCCTCGTGGAAGAACTAGGAACTCCTGTATATCGGGGGACTTTCCCTGGACGTGTTGTCCACCGCTTATGGCATTTCCAAGCGGGTACGGGAGCTCATCAGCCATGGTTCCCCCTAAGTGTTGAAAGAGCAAAGAACCGCACGAGTTTGCAGCAGCTTCTGCGCTGGCGAGCGAGATCGCGAAGGCGCTGTTTCCTCCTATTATTCTGAAGTCCTTGGAACTATCGACTTCATGGAGTGTTCCATCGATCTCCTCCTGGAAATCTGCGTTCAGACCGACGATTTCTGGGGCAACGAGTTCTTCAACCTTCTTTATTGCTTGGTCCACTCCGCCTTGCGGATAATAGGCAACTTCGCTTTTTCCGCGGCTTTTGCCAGCCGGTGCTGAGGCTCTTCCGAAGCCTGATGCAGTTACGATGTCAACCTCTACCGTTTCCTCGCCCCGATTGTTGAAAACTTTTCTACAGATTAGATCTTCGATGATTGCCGACATTTTTCTTCCTTTTCTTTTCCTTACTAGTAGGTTCTTGCCTCTTTTCGCTTTTGAGCTTCTTCGTAAAAACGTAAGACTTCATCCACGATTTCGACGTGTGACAACAACATGCGTCGACAGCAGTATCGCTTGATTCCAAGATCATTCAGGACGTCTCCCGCATTCTCTCCGGTCTTCACCCTTCGCGCGAATTCTTCCCATTTGTCGCCAATGACTCGGCCGCATGTGAAGCATCTTACAGGTATGATCATGTCATCAAGCCTCATGTTATCTGTAACTTTTCTGTTCCTTGGCTCGGGCTCCTGGTCCTCCGAATTTCTTAGGTTCTTTTTTCCTGGAATCACCGACCATCATTGTTCGGTCATATTCAGCAAAGACGGCGCGCATATGTGCGCTTTTGGTCCATTTTAGCAAAGCATTGGCAATCGCCATTCTTGCTGCTTCTGCTTGGCCCATGTAACCGCCACCAGAAACGCTCACGTCCATGTCGAGTTGCTTCCAGACATCATCTCCAGCTTGTAAGAGTGGCTCCTTGATTTTTTCACGTGACAACTCCGGTTCAAAAATCTCCAAAGGAGTCTTGTTTACACGTATCCTTCCTATTCCAGGCCTGACGACTGCGCGTGCCGTTGCAGTTTTTCTTTTTCCACTGACGACTAGAACTTTCTTAACTGGCATAGTTATGCACCGGGGTTCCATCCTATTTCTGTAGCGAATTCGCCGACCGTAAGATATGGGCACTTGAGCTTCTTGGCTTGAGCGTTCAACAGTGTCTCAACTTTCTGATCTCTCAAGTCAGACGGGATTCCTAAATACACCCTAAGTCTTTTGATGGCCTGTTTGCCCTTCGGCCGTTTGTAGGGCAACATGCCTCTTATGCTTTTCTTGACTATCCTGTCTGGTCTTCTGTAATGAAAGGGACCCCTCATTGGTGCCCCCACGCCGAGGAATTCTTTTGCATCGCCCAGCTTGCTGCTTTTCTTCCCAGAGAATATGGCCTTCTCGGCGTTCACGATCACTATTTCTTCACCATTCAGAAGCCGTTTGGCGATGTAAGTCGCCATTCTACCGAGAATAAGGCCTTCCGCATCTACTATCGTGGCTGGTTTCGTTGTTTTCTGCATTTTTATTACCCCATGATTTTTACGTTGGATCCCTTCGGGTTCTTCTTCGCCAATTCGGAAAATGAAAGACATTTACCCTTTGCTGCAGTTACTTTCTCTTTTGCTTTTTGGGAGAAAGCAAATGCTGCTATTGTTAACGGGTGATCTATTTCGCCAGTGCTCAAAACCTTTCCAGGAACGGCAACAACTTGACTCTTTTTCGTGTACCTGTTTAGCCGACTCAGATTCACTGTTACATGCCTCCTCCTTGAGCTGCCCAAACGCTCTGCAATGTCCCGCCATATGCTTACGTGGTTTTCTTTACCTTGCTTTTTCAGGAATCGGATCAGTTCTGTGCGCTCTGGGTTCGTAGTTTTAGCTTTCCTCACTTTTCTTCACCTTGATTTGACTCTCAAATTCCTTCAGCAGCCTATCCAGAACCCTGACGGCCTCTGACATGGTTCTTTCAGGAGAAAGCGCACCCGTAGATTCCACGCTAAATATGAAACTGTCTTCTTCCCATCTAACTTCTATGGCTTTGGGATCATGCGGACAAGATTCGACACAGTCTTGGCACAACGTGCAAGCCATCAAGTCGCGAACTTCTATTTTGTTCTCAGCTTTCGCCAAGACTTTTCGCGGACAAATTTCAACACATTTTCCGCAATCATCACAATGCTTGCTCGAAACTGTTATTCTTGGGTAGTACTTGTACGAGCACATCGACACGGGCTGCCATTTTGCATGATTCTTACCCTTCCCCAGCCTAGCGTAAGCTTCAAGTCTAAGCTCCTGTTCTTTAGCTAGCTTCACTATTGGAATCTTGTCGCTTACTGGCACGACGTCCTTGTTTTCTGAGATCAACTCGCCTGAATAAACTGCTCTTGTTCCTTCCTTTGCCTCAGCGTTAAGTGTAAGCGTAACCCGGCAAAGGTTACATCCGAACTCGCTCTTGCATTGACAGTCTTCAGGCAGATTGTAACTGTCCAAGTCGGTCCTGAGGGGGATCAGACCGAGCCTGTGGGCTATGGTCTCATCTTGCATTACAGAGGAGTTTTCAAGCATTACGACTTCGTCTATGGCCATGCATGGCACTTCCGACAGTATTATTCTCCTCAGGGCGTTCACGTAGGGAACGTCAACTCCTTTAATAAGTAGGCGCATTTCTCTTTCGTTTTTTTCAAGCACTCTTATTTCCACTTGTTTGACCACTCCATAATAGCCCATGATATCTTGTGCCGTTCAATAGAGTCTTTGTGCATTATTTCAATTTTTCTATCTGAAGAAGGAAAACGTTTTTTCCTAGACTCTTCTTCCTCTTCTGCCGCCTGGCCTTCTCGTCCCATCATGCGGAACAGGAGTAATCTCTTCGATTCGTTCTATCCGGAATCCTGCTCTTGCCAGCGCCCTGATGGCCGCCTGCGCTCCTGGGCCAGGGGTTCTCGGGCCTGATCCTCCCGGCGCTCTCACTTTGATATGAATTGCAGTTATTCCCTTGTCTCTGGCCACATCTGCAGCAGCCGTAGCCGCGCGCATTGCAGCATAGGGCGAAGACTCCAGCCTGTCGGCCTTCACAAACATTCCGCCCGACGTTCTGGCTATCGTTTCAGCACCTGAAATGTCCGTTATGTGAATCAGCGTGTTGTTGTAGGAACTGAAAATGTGGACAACGGCCCACTTCTCGTTTTTCTTACCGCTGCTCATGTTCCTTCGCCTGCTGGCCCTTCATCCGGTAGCGGTGGGGCTGTTGTTGCAACGGATATTGTCTGACGCAAAGGATGATTGGAGTTTGCAATGGGGCTCTTGGGTGCATACGCTATTTGATGTTCCTCTCCTTTCGTCACGATATAGCTTGGAATGGTAACCCTCCGGTTTCCTACGCTTACGTGTCCGTGAGTTATCAGTTGGCGAGACTGCTGTATTGTCTTTCCCATTCCTTTGCGGAAGACAATAGTTTGAAGTCTGCGTTCCAGAACGTCTTCTATATTCAAGTCCAACACGTTATCAAGAACTGCCGTCTCTTGAAGTACCCCGAGCTTCTTCAGTTTAGCCACAAGCTCATTTTCCATTTTCTTTCGCTCTTCAGCGGATCTGCCTATGAGCGAGCGCGCTATTCCTCTGAAGTTTGAGAGCGTAGTCTCATGGCGCCACAATTCGTGCTTGTTTCTCAGTCCATACTGCCCCAGTAGCTTCAGTTCTTGTTGCAGAATATCCGTGCGCCATGGAAAACGGGGAGTCGCATACTTCTTTCTCTGTCTCCTCGGATCACCCATTGCTACTCACTCTTCGCAGCTGTTTGCTTTGCAATGAGCTCTTTCTTCTTAACTCCGAGGGCTTTTCCGGCTCTTCCAGTTGTCTTGGTTCTCTGTCCCCGTACCTTTAGCCCGTAAGCATGGCGGTAGCCCCGCCAAGATTTGATGCTTTTCATCTGCTCTATGTCCATCTTCGTTCTCAGGGCCAGATCGGCGCTAATCAGATGCGAATCCTTTCCTGATTCAGCATCCTTTCTCCTGTTATAAAGCCATAAGGGTAAATCATGCTTCGCAGGTTCCTTGACTACATCTTCAATTTTCTCAATTTCAGCCTCTGTGAGAAACCCTGCCCTTTTTTCGGGGTCTATCTTCGCCATCTTCAGCACGGCTTTTGCAAGGTTCAGGCTTACGCCTTTGACTCTCGCAAGCGCATAAGCCGTCTTCAATGTGCCGTCTACGTCAACGTCGACTATTCGAAGTATGTGCCGAAATTCTTCTGACATCTATTGACGACCGTATGTTGTTTGAGCTACACACGAAGTGAGCCGTATTTTATTTAAGAATATCGGTCTATCGGCGAACATTGTCAATTTTGACGCTAACGTGCCTTATATACTACCCTAAGTTTCATCGTTATGATTCATGCGCGCGACTTCGGGACTACTTCTGAAGCATGACTACCGCCGTCATGAGGGTGAACTCTGTTAGAGCTGCGGCGAGAAACACTGGTAGGAGGAAGGAGGGGGCAATGGAGAGCGTTGCGATGGCGCTTACGATGGGTATCGAGGCCAGGAAGTATCCTGGAATCACTATTAGCACGTATGTGGAGAGCCTTGAATACAGATTGCCTACTGCAAACCCTTCTTTCCAGAACTTTCTTGTTAGGATCGTTAGTTCAAGCATGACTGCGGCGGCGACTGAGAACCCGTGTATAGCTCCGTATGTCAAAATCAGAGTGGGGTTTTTCCCCAAGACGAGTGCGATGATTGAGAGTACAATGAGCGAAAGTGCGTAAGTGAGTGTGGAAAGCAGCGTCTTGGCCGAGATTAGTGTTATCTTTCTCATTGGAAGATGCCGCATGTAGGCAGAAGCCAAACCTTCTATGGAAGATAGGGTTGGAGGGAGCAGGAGCGTTATCAGGGACATGCCGGTCAGGAATCCTAGCGTCGTGGTCAACCCGAGTCCGTTGGATGAGGAGAAGATTATTGCGAGAATGGCTGTTTGTATGATGGGCAAGAAGAACAGGCTCGCGTAGGAAGGCGCCCTGGACGCTACCCTCAAGTCTTTTCGGATGATTCCAAGCCATGGAACCTGAGGTTTGATGAGAGTGTCCTTCACGATTTCTCTGGGGCCCCGGCCCATCGCTGAAACCCCCATGTTCCTGATCGTCCGAGTTACCCATTTCAGACAGTAGTAGGCGAGAATCGCGTATGCGATAGAGGCGGCAGCGGAGAGACTGAGAAGAGTATACTCCGTTTGGCCTAAGAAAGTCAAGCTGGACGCCAAGAACCCGTAGGAGAACGGGTATATGAGCGCCAGTATTTGGGAGAAGGAGGAGAAACCCTGCATCAACCCCGCAAAAGATTGGACTATGTTCGCTGCGAAGTTTATGACAAGGTATGCTGCAAACGTTGGGAGAATCCACACGAGCATGAAGACAAGCCTCAGAAGAGTCTGCCATTTGGACCTGCCTCCTGCGCTTGTCACCCTTAGGTAGAAGAATCTGGCTAGGACTGTGGTGAGGGCCAATGCGAAGATCTCTGCGGTTATGATGCCCCCCAGGGAGATTATGCCGCCGAGCACTGAACCGCTGATGAGGGAGTAGACCGTTGGGAAGATCACGGCGGCGGCGATGAGGGGTATGTCGAAGATTCTTATGAAGCTCAGGAAGACGATTCTTGAAATGTCCTGCTTTGAGAGCGGGAGAGGGCTGAGAACATCGACGATCTTCGAGGATACGAATGATGTTGAGACCTGGAGTCCCATGAAGACTATCAGGAACAACACGACTGCGAGGAAGGCTGAGACGTCGGCCAGCAAGGCTGTTCCTTCCTGCCCTGTGCTTCCCGTGTAGCTGGTCGTCACTGGGAGAAATATGACCGCGGCGAAGAATCCTATGAATCCTGCCGTGATCAGCTTGCTGATTAGCGTGTTCATTCTGGCGTTGGCGACTAGCTGTTTGATGTCTCTTCGGCCGCTGCGCGGGAGGGATGAACCGGCGCGCAACGAGAAGATGGACTGGAATGAGACTTCCTTGTAGGCGGTGCCTGAGAGTCGCCACAGCTCCGAGAATCTCACCGCGTCTTACTCCTCTTCCAGCGCCTTTATTATGTCCTGCATACCGGCTTCTTGTTCGGTTACTTTTAGGAAAATGTCTTCCAGTGAGCCCTCTGCGCTCTTGACGAGTCTGCGGAGATCTTCGACGGTGCCCTGTCCAACGATTTTTCCCTTGTTGATTATTGCGACTCTTGTGCAAAGTTTTTCGGCGACTTCCATGATGTGCGTTGAGAATATGACGGCTCCGCCTTTCTTGGCGTGGAAGGCTATGAGTTCTTTGAGGATTTTTGAGCTGCGTGCGTCTAGGCCTATGAGGGGTTCGTCGAGGATTAGGAGTTTGGGGTCGTGGAGTAGGCCGGTGATGATGGCGACCTTCTGTTTGTTGCCCATTGAGAGAGCGGCGATCGGCGTGTCGAAGTACTGTTTGAGTTCGAAGGCGGAGGCGAACCTTTCGAGTTTGGAGTTGACACTTTCCTTGTCTAGCCGTCTTATTGAGGCCACGAACTCGAAGAACTCCCTCGGCGTGAGCGAGTCCAGAAGGACTACTTCTTCGGGGACATAGCCGATCTGACTCTTGGCGAGGACCTCATTCGAGACGGATGTTCCGTAGACTTCGACTTTGCCAGCGCGGGGTTCCAGGATTCCGACGATGACCTTGAGCGTAGTGGTCTTGCCCGCTCCGTTGGGACCGAGCAGTCCGTAGATCTCCCCTTCCTTAACGGTAAACGACAGGTTCTCCACTGCCACGAAGGAACCGTAGTTGACCGCGAGCCCTTCAACCCTGACGGCCGCTGTTTCCAAACGCAACCCTCCGACGCGTGACTGATGATCCTCATGACTTGCTGCCTTAATACGTTTCTGTGGCCAAGGCTTAGCAGGTGCGGGCCGAGTGTTCAGGACCTTCTCAGCCTCGCTCCTGAATTCTTGTGTATACTTGTACGACGCTGTCGGGGTTTTATCTGTATTTTGGGATGAAAACACGCCAAAATACACCTACCCCTATCTACCGGTCGTTTTTTCTGGGTTTGGGGGATCGTGCCTGCGCGTTTCATTGAATGTCAGGGTGAACGCGTCGGCTGCGGACGACTCGATGCATGAACTTTTTAAGCGGAAGCGACCTTTTGACTCTTGAGCGTGCGAGGTTTGTTCCGGTGGCGGAAGAAGAAGCTGACGGTGGACCTGGGCGGGTTGGCCGATGAGAGTGAAGTCCTGGCTGGCTTCCTGCGGACAAATCTCGGAGCAGAGGTCGCCTCCGACCGCGATTGTTTACGGGTGGATTCTGAGGAAACGTCCCCAGAAGACCTGAAGAAGCTCGTGAGCAAGTTCGTCTACCACCATCGCCTCAACAACAAGTACTGGGTCGCGCTAGAAGGCGGAGTCGTCAAGATCAGCAGGTTCAAGGAAGCAAAGAAGAGCCCAAAACGGAAGAAAGAGGCAATTCCACCCTCCACGATCAAGCACGGATGGTGAACAGACGCGCTCCATTCTCCACGATGTTCATGTGCCAACGCGCTCGGGTTCGCATCAATCTCGCGCGCGCTGATTGCGTTTGGGGAGCATAGCGGCTGGAATCCTGTGAGTTGAACCCTTTCGCCGACGGGAAGCTGAATCCGGCCAGAATTCTTGAACTGGCAAGTTCAGACTGCTTGCGCGTGCCCTTGGCGGAGACTGTCGGCTTACCTGGCTTGGGTGAGCTTATTAGTCTAGGCATTTTCTATTCACTTCTGCGGCCACGCGGTCTTTCAGGCGATTCATGATGTCCGTATGGATTCTTACGCATGGAGACTCTGATGGAATCTGCTCGGGAGCGTTGGCTCTGGCTACCAATCCTGAGGCCAGGGTCTTCTTTACGAGTCCTGTTGAGTTGGCTCAGGACTTGAAGAGGGTTGATCTAGGGAGTTCGTTGATAGTCTGCGACATCGCCCTGAGCGATGACACTTTATCCGAGGTGTCGGCCAGAATGGGTGCTCTCTCGTCCAAGAACACCGTGCTCTACGTGGATCATCATCCTTTGCCTCTGAGCTTCAACGCTGCGAGTTTTCCCGCCAAGTTCATCCATGAGTTGGGTCCCTGCGCCTCCGAGTTGACGTACAATACCTTCCAGGACAGGTTGGAAAGAAAGATGAGTCGGGTCGCTATCTACGGCGCCATCGGGGACTACGCTGACGATACGCCCTTCGTAGGAGAATCTCTCAAAGACTGGGACAAGAGGACCATCTACTTTGAGGCGGGAGTCCTCGTTCAAGGGTTAGAAGGCCGTGGAAGAGATTTGAGATTCAAGCATGAGATCCTTAGGCTGCTCTCCAGGAATAGGCTTCCCAGCACGAGCGGCGAACTCCTGGGAAGAGCGTTGACTCAGACTCATGAGGAGGAGAACCTTCTTGCAAGGATAGAGAGGACGGTTCAGAAGGCAGGCGAGGTTGCCTACGTCTTAGACCTAGACGGCTCCGTTAGCAAGGCCGCCACCTACGCCCGAGTTGCTGGAGGAGCATACGTGGGAATCGCGGGAGAAACCGTCGGCGACGTCGTGGACATGAGCCTAAGGACTGAAAGGAATGATTTAGACCTGAATGCGATCCTGAGAGACCTAGCCCCACGCTTCGGGGGCACGGGCGGAGGCCACCCAAAAGCATCGGGGGCAAGGATTCCAGCCGCCTCGTTTGGAAAGTTCCTGGAAGCCCTCAACGGCTCCATAAGTGGCACAGACACGAAGCCCCGGTCATCGTCGGACGTTTGAAATGCAACAGCGCATTAGGCCGACTCCATGAGTGATCGTTGACTGTGCGAGTTGGGGTTCTCGTGTAACTCGTCGCGAGCAACGGTCAGATCTCGAATTTATCCAGTATCTTTGTCTCTCTTTCGCCAGTTATTTCGGCCACGACGTGGATGTAGTTTTTTATTCCAGAGTTTTCGATTCTTGGCTTGAGCAGTTCGTCTATCTGGAAGATTCCCGCGGAGTTCGACATCGTTATTTTGACCGTGACCGGCGTCTTTTCGCCCTGTTGAATGTCCACTTTTTCGATTGAAAGCGCCGAGACCGAGTGAATATCCACTTTTCCCGCTTGGAATGGAATCCTGGCTCTGCCCTTCTCCATGTCTAGAGCGTCGGCGACTCTCACGATGCCCGCCTCTATAGTCAATGGTCTTCTCGGTTCCTCATGAGACACTATTGCATGCAAAGCCTCAGAGAGGATCACCGTGCGCTCGTCTTCAGGGTAGATTTGCTGCAGGTATTTCTCTATGAAACCCGACGCCAACAAGGCGCCATAAACCTCGTGTCCTTCCCTTGCGACCACCATGCCCAGATCGTGAAAAATCGAGCCTAGAACAACGATGACCTCAGCGTCCTCGTTTTTCATGCCGTAATTCCTCACGACGCTTGGCAAGACCTTGTTTTCAACCAGTATTCTGAGAACCTTCAGCGCCACGTTGGCTACTATTTTCACGTGTGTCGGCCCGTGATCCGTAAAACCCATCCGATCAATAGCCATCACGTTCGCACATTTCCAGAACGTCTGGAGCTTCACGTCCTCCTTGACGCAGTCCATAACATGCTTCAGCTTGACGTTATCCCGCACCGGTATGTTGAAAACGTATGACACTACCTCTCAACCTCTCGCCTTCGTTGTGAGTCCATACATGCCCGTAGAGATTTAAGCCATTAGCTGTCGGCAAGAAAACATGGGACGCGCGCGCCAAAATGGAACGCACGCTGATTAGCCACTTGTTCGGGGACGCAATGCACCGTCTCCGCGAGAAGGGCATAGTCAACTATGAAACCAAGGCAAAGGGCAAACCAAGCGAACTAAGGCTCTACGGATTGCGCAAATATTTCAGGCAGATGGCAGCCCAGGCAGGCAGCGACTAAGTCAATTACTGGATGGGCCACACTCTCAGCGGCGTCGATAATCACTATTTCCCAGGCAAGGGCACCGACATAACCGACGACGTGGTTGAAGCTCACAGAAAAGTTTACGCTGAAAAAGCCCTTCCAAGCCTCAGATTAGAAGCACCAACGGCCGGCGAAGCAGACCAGGTTATTCAAGAGCAGAGGCAAGAGATTGACATGTTAAAAGAGGAAATGAAGAGACTTCAGATTTGGCATGATGCTGAAAAGGAAGATTTAGAGACAAGGATGAAAGAGGTTTTGGCGACGGCGATGGCGAAGTTCAAAGAGGATCTGTTCGCAGGCAAAATTGAGGGCGCAGCGCGCGCGCCGCGCGCGCAGGTCACGGAAGAACTATCATTGTAGAAGTGATCCCCAGCGGTCGGGTTTGGACTGTCATGAGCCGAGCTGACAGTCAACTTCCACTGAACAGGCGCACCCTGCCAATTCCAGGTTATGGTTGAGTTTTGGGTGATGTTGAAAGTCACCGATGAACCACCACCGCTACTCGGAACAGAACCGGAGCCACTCCAACCAGTACAAATCCACACAGTACTCCCCTCCGTACCAGGACTCGTAACGTTGCAAGTCACAGAAGAACCATCACTATACGTGTGTGGACCGTTGCTTGGGTTTGGACTATCATGAAGCGAAGAAACAGTCAACGTATGATTGAAAACTTGCCAAGTCCAAGTTATACTTGAGTTTTGACCTATACTAAACGATACCGAAGTGCCAGAACCGCTTGATGGAAGCGCGCGCGCCTATTCTGTCCTTTTCTCCTGAGGCTTCGCCGAACTGCTTTGACAAGGGTTCCAAGTTTTTCTTCGCTTTCATTGATGTGATTTTTCCTTCCTTGAATTTCCACTCGATTTCCTGCACGTTCAGACCCATCGATTGGAGCGGCCGGTCGAAGATGACTTTTCCGTTGCCGCTTGTTTCGACGATCGTCGTTAGGACCGATCCGGCGGGCAACTGAGCATCCAGGGACTTGTTCTTGATATCTTTCTTGTCTATTATGCCATCGGGCACGTGGACGGATCTCCTGGCTAATTCAAAGGTCAAATCTGTTCCGTTCGAGGCGGTCAAGTGAGCCGTGTGAGCCCTTGCAAGTGTTGCCTCGACATCTCTTCCCTTCAAGGTTATTCTCTTCAGGTCCATCATCAACGCGGCGTCGACAGCCTTTTTCCATTCCTCGAAGTTGAACCCATAGACCTTGGCTCTCTCTCGTGTTAAGAGCGCCAACGGAAGGCTCACGTTTCTAATCTTCCTCTCTATGTTTCTCGGGTAGTGCGCCTTTCTCTCTCCCTCGCCCCAAGCGTTGAGCTTTGAAGGAGGTATGCTCTTCAGACCCTCAGGGTTCTTCGGGCCGAACATGTTTATTGTCGCCGTCTCTGCCTCCGTGAACGCCTCGCATATCTTCGAGCAAACGCCCAAGCTTTCAGTGGACAGCTCTCTCAACAGCCCGTAGTAGTACTCGTCCGTCCAGAGGCTCATCATCGCGTCTGCACCTGCCTGAAACACTCGACAACCATCGCGTTGGCCACATCGATCGTGTGATCCCAAGTTATTACTATCACGACGTCACTTGGATCCACGTTCAAGGAATCCTTAACAACTATCTTGGCTAATTCCTCATACGATGAACTCATCACCCTCAAGTAACACTGCACTGTTTCACGGATTCATATAGACGTAAGCATAAAAGAAACTTTCGCAATACAAGCGACAAAGAAGCGCGCGCGCTAATAATGGAAGAAAAGGCCCCCCTAGACCTCAGGACTTGCGGTTGCAGAGGATTTTGGACTGCCAGAACCTAACAATAATCAAGCCAAATTTGCAGGCTTTGAATGCACCCGATGGCTTCACAGAAAACCCGCAAGTTTAATGCATTGAACTTGCGTACTCGCGCGCTAGTATATAATGAAAGGTTGATCTGTCTCGCTATCCCTTCTGTCTGTCAGCGTTATTGACAGGGTGTGGTTTGCGATTTGACTAGTTTGGCTATTCCTTTCTTGAGGGTGAATCTTGGTTTGTATTTGAGGGTTTTTTGGGCTTTGTCGATGCTCGCGCAGCTGTGTTTGATGTCTCCTGATCTTGCTGGCTTGTAGATGGGCTTCAGGTTCTGTTTGCCCATTCTTGTTTGGAGGTTTTGGAGGAGCTCGTTTGTCGTGTGTGCCCTGCCGGTTGCGATGTTAAACGCTTCTCCGGCTCCTCTTCTAGCTCTTAGGGTGAGCATGTTGGCCTCGACTACGTCGTCGACGTAGACAAAGTCTCGGGTTTGGTTTCCGTCTCCGTAGATGACGGGTCGCTGTCCGCGTATCAGCTTGTTTGACAGTATCGTGGCCACGCCGCTGTAGGCGCTGTAGGTTTGTCGTGGTCCGTACACGTTGAAGTAGCGTAGGCAGAATGTTTCCAGACCGTAGGCACGATGGAATACTCTGGCGTAGTTGTCGGCCGCGAGTTCCGCGACGGCGTATGGGGAAATTGGGTCCACGAGCGAACCTTCCTTGATTGGAAGGGCACGCGTGTTTCCGTAGACTGAGGCTGAGGAAGCCTGAATGAACCGTTTGACTCCCTCTTCAACGGAAGCTTTGAGAAGGTTCAGGGTTCCGCCGACGTTGACTTCATTCGCCAGAATAGGGTCTTCCATCGAGCGGGGTACGCTGACGACCGCAGCATCATTGAACACGGCGTCCACGCCCGCAACAGCTTTCCTGACAAGCTCGAAGCCGCAAACGTCTCCTCGGACAAGATGAAGCCTCCTATTCTTCTTCCAGCGCTTGATGTTCTCCAGAACCCCGGAGTAGAAATTGTCCAACACCGTGACTTCCATGCCCTCCTCCATAAGCCTGTCCACGATGTGACTGCCTATGAAGCCCGCCCCACCTGCAACGAGAACACAGGAAAACTTGGTCACGTTTTCAACACACCTTTTGCCTTTCCCCATTCTCCTGATGTACTTCGTTCAAATCGCAACCGGGTCGTCGCCTGAAACTGTCGTCAGGATCATGCCCACAATCCTTGCACTATGCCTCAGTTTAGCTGTCTACTGGCTTGTCAAGGTAGGGACCAAGAATGAGCTCGCGGCTTTGGTGTCCTCGCTTTTTTCATCCTTTTCCTTTCAGGTCACGGTTGGCCTGTTCGCGTATTTCATGGCAAACTGGGTGGCCATCATCGAGTCTCTTCTCCTAACCGTTTTCTTGTTGAAGAGCTCCGAAAAGCAATCCTGGAAATTTATGGCAGCGTCAGCGGTCATAGGCATGCTTGTGCTTCTGACGCATCCATACACGTGGGACGTTTTGATGGCAGTTCTAATCCTCTATTTTGGATGGGCACTCATAAAAAAGAGGCCAAGAAGAAGAGAGATCCTCCTGTTGACTTTGCTTCTGGCATCCAACTTCGCCTTCTATACAGCCTATGCTTTAGCACCGTTTGGAAAAGGCCTAAGCAGCGCTGAGGGAGGGAGTCTGTCTGATCTAACGTCGGGAATCGGCTTTTCAAACCTTCTGAACCTTCAGAACAACCTCGCCCAGATCGTTCAGTCATACGTGGGAGGCCTGTTTGGGAACCCGCTTCTGATATTGTTGGCGATCGTAGGCGTCTTTTCCATGTTTGGCTTTGCAGAAAGGTTCAACAAGCTAATGATATTGTGGGTAGTGGTTCCTTCCTTGGCATTATTGGCCGTTTCTCCCGATCCATACTACTACCGCTTCCTCTACCTCATCCCCATTCAAGTTCAAGCCGCCGCAGGACTCGTCTGGGTAATCGGCAAGCTTGAATTTGCGAGAGGCTGGTTCAAAACCGACAGGAACCTTCAAACATTTAAGATATTAATAATCGTGCTAGTTGTTCTCTTTCTCTTAAACTATGCCTTGCGGTCAGTAGATGAAGCTTTGGTTCGGATACTCTAGCGTGCGCGCGCGGACTTTTCAACAAGTCGAAACGGAAAGAGAGAATACCTCAACGATTCTTTGACGCACCGGTCTAATTGGAACCGCACGCTGGAAGCTTGAACGAGCACTTCCAGACCAAGGTTGAGATTCCACGAATTTGAAGGGGAAAAAAAGAGAGCGAACCTAATAACGCCTCCAAACCACCACACCCAACCAAACAGCACTAACCATCAAAAACAAATAATCCAACACATCAGGAAACAACGGCAAAAACACCCATTTATCCAAAAACGTCAAATGCTTCAAACCCATAGACAACAAACCAGCAACAACCACAAAACTCAAAAACCGAACTACACTTATCCGCAAAATACATCACCGTCCAAACAATCAATTAACACAACGGAACGAGCGCGCTAATAATAATCCAATAAACTGTCTGGTGTTCATTTCCTTTCCTCGTCACCCTCAGTTATCTCTCAAGTTCATTTAAGAGACTTTATCATTTCTGAAAAACTTGAACGCGCGCGCTCTATCGTTCTAACTCTTGGAATAGAATGTACTAATGCTTAGGATAATATAACATGAGGTCTTCATAGCTTAAGCAGATGGTTAACTTGATGGAAAAACAAATCAGGAGAAAAGCCATCCTTTACGGAATCGCCGCAATCCTTCTCGTCTCAACCTTCGCCGCAGTAATCTACAACCTAGGAGTTCTCCAGACGACGCTCATTCCCGCTGGTCCCCCAATCCCCGTCGCACATACTTCTTTCCTGGCCACTTTTCCCTCAGCTGAAGCACTAACGAGCTTCCTGAAAAATAACTCACAGACCCAAGGACCATTTTCGCTCTATGGACCTACAGACGTCAGACTGTTCAACTCGCCCGGCAGCCCCCTCTTGCCCATGCGCGGCACCTCGGCCAATGTTTTCTCCGTAACTTTGGATACTGAGGGTGGAAGCTATCAACACTCAACCACGAACACTCAGGTCACAGGAGTCGACGAAACAGATACGGTGAAAACAGATGACAACGGCTACATGTACGTCGTATCAAACGACACAGTCTATATACTGACCGCTTATCCAGCAACACATGCCAGCGTACTTGCCGAAATCAAGTACACCGACATGTATCCAATCGGAATCTTCGTGAGCGGCCAAAGACTAGCAGTACTTGGATCACAATATAGTTTCCCCACGTTCTCCATGTTTCCCCTCTACAACAATTTCTACGTCGCCGACATCAAGACCTTCATGAGACTCTACGACGTCAGCGACAGAAGCAATCCCGTCCTCATCAAAGACTTCGCCCTGACCGGCAGCTACTTCAACTCAAGAATGATCGGCGACTACATATATCTCGTCGCGAGCAAACCAGCGTACACAATGAACGACACAATCTTCCTCCCAGAAATCATCATGAACGGAAGAAACAATGAGATAGCCCCAACTGAAATCCACTACTTCAACGGAACGGAAGAGTACTATCAATACACCACGTTTGTCGCAATGAACATCCAGAACGCCACAGAAGCACCAGTATACCTGACAACCCTGCTAGGAGGAGCAAGCAACATGTACGCTTCACAACAAAACATGTACGTAACATTCCAAGATTATTACTGGGGAGGAAACACCACGATCTACCGCATACAGCTACAAGCCAACAACATGACTATTGAAGCCAGCGGCAAAATCCCAGGATACGAACACAACCAGTACTCAATGGACGAATACGGAAACTACTTCCGAATACAAACCCAAACGTGGTCCACCGAAGTCACCGCGACGAACGTGTACGTCCTCGACATGAACCTCACAATAGTAGGAACACTCGAAAACATTGCACCAGGAGAAAACTTCCACTCAGCCCGCTTTATGGGCGACCGATGCTACCTAGTAACCTTCCAGAATATTGACCCCCTCTTCGTCATAGACCTGAGCAACGCGACAAACCCACAAGTCCTAGGCAATCTCACAATCCCA
>Ga0315279_10000475_pt1 | contig 79766 bp, 52 predicted proteins | sample YL17G06_20_MG_FD_203694 | JGI IMG/M metagenome (GOLD analysis project Ga0315279, IMG submission 203694) | Sediment microbial communities from Yellowstone Lake, YNP, Wyoming, USA - YL17G06_20 | ecosystem: Environmental > Aquatic > Freshwater > Lake > Sediment | place: USA: Wyoming | collected...
GGATTTTTTCGGCAATTTCGCCGATCTTGCTCCAGTCTCGGCGCATGGTTACATTCACCTCCGTTGGTTACGGAGGTGTGGGACAATTTCCTGACCTCTTTTGTCCGATTTAGCCTACCCTATGCAACGTAATCCCCGAATTCCCGATGAGGCGTTGGCTTTCGACGATTTGAATTCGGGGGTTGCGTCGCCTATCACCCTAATGCCTGATAGACGAAAGTCGCCGTCTCTTGGCCGGGAGTCAAGATAATGAAATCGTGTGTCTCCTCAACGCTCTCGTCGATGTTAACCGTTAGGACTTTAACCGTAATGGCTTGTCGAGCTGAATTGAGGCCTCGCATCGGTGACGAGTACCTTATCATGAAGTGGCCCGGGGCGGTGCCTTGCGTCGGTGACACCTGTGAGCGACAGAACCGGTTGTGACAGCCAGGGGGTCAGGCTGAATCGCGAAGGAGACTCTGGTCCTGTTAGTCGGAATGGTTCACGCCAGGGAAGTATATCTTCCGGCAGACTTCAAGGTAACGACGGTATGGTTCCTCGTATTTGATGTGAGCCTTGGCATATGGAGTGAAAACCTTATCCAGTGCAAAGAAGGCATGGCTGGCTTCACTCACACTCGAGAATTGTCCATATCCTACCGCAGCCAGCAGGGCTGCACCCAGCACCGCGGCTTCCGTAACCGCCGGCCTTTCGATGGGGCACCCGGCGGCATCCGCTTTCATCTGCAGCCAGAAATCACTCACAGCTCCGCCGCCTATCGATCGGATCGTGTCTATGTGGAATCCGATTCGGGTGAGCAGATCGAGATTCTCACGAAGGCTGAACGCCAGTGATTCCAGGATGGCCCGGTACATATCAGCGCAGCTATGCTGCAAAGACAGGTTGACAAAAGCGCCACGAACGTTTGGATTTGAAACCGGGGAGATCATCCCGTCGAAGTGAGGTATGACCGTGAGTCCGTTGCTCCCGATGGGGATCATGCTTGCCTTCCGGTCCAGTTCTTGAAGAGCCGTGCCGCCGCCCAGTTCGCGGCTGAACCAATCGAGCACTAAGCCGGCCGTTTTGGAGAAAGCGAGCACAGATTGATAGATCGGTATGGGAAAACACCCGCCAAAAAGTGACTCTGGCAAAAAATCGGGGATTTTTTCGCACAGGGTGACAAGCGCCAGGCAGGTGCCGCTGGTTTCAGACACTATGCCCGGCCGGCAGTTTCCGGCGCCCAGTGCCCCCGCATATTGATCATTCGTACCCACTGTAACCAGCGTCTCAGTCGACAGACCCCACTCCTCCGCTACACTCGGAAGAACATACCCGATCGGGGTGCCTGAAGCCTGCACACGCGCAACCTGGTCTTCGCGGATGCACGCCGCGTCAAGAGCTGCTTCGTGGTAGTGGAGACCGGTGTGAGCATACAATCCGCTTGTCGAAGCGATGATCGGGTCCGTAGCAGCCTGGCCTGTCAGACGATAGTTCAGGTAATCGGGCAGCAGGAGAAAACGCCGGGCCCGCGACATCTCCACCGGATAACGCTCTCGCAGCCACATGATCTTCGGTGCTGTAGCGATGGCACTTATTCCCGGCAGCGGCGCGGCAGCCGCATTCGTGCGCAGCGTTTCCAGAAGCCTGTCGGCCTGATCTCTGGCGCGGCTGTCGTACCACATAATGGCGGGATGCAGCGGTTTGTCTTCTGTGTCCAGGGAGACAAAGGTCTGCCCCTGCGACGAAACCGCAAGAGAGAGAATTCGGGCCTGGCTCTGGCGGACAGCGAGGATCGTTGCGGCACGCGCGGCCTCGTAGATCTCTTGAATCGGAAGTTCGGCGTGCCCTTCGGCGCTGATCACGGGAGAATAAGCCTTTCGGCCGAATCCGAGCATCCTGCCTTCCCGGTTAAAGACCCCAGCTTTCGCACCGGTTCCACCCACGTCGAGTCCGAGGTACCCCTCTGCTTTCATCGTTCGACCTATGTCAATACCGTTGTCTGCCAGCCCATGAGTTCCCCCCACTGGGCGATTTCCTGCGCCTTGGCGCCGTAAACCAACGCGAGATGATGCGTCCCTCCACCCTTGCTGTAGCGTGCGAGGAAATCTGCTATCGGCAGCGCAGGACGAAACCATCCATGGATGCTGTCGGCCAGCCGATCCTCACCATGGATTTCCAGCAGGGTAACGGGCGCGGTGAACAGCCGGAAGCCTTCGCCGGGTCCCGGGGCCAGATTTACTAAAAGAGCGTCCCCCGGTTTATATCTCCCTACCCCTATGACGGGCGTTGTCACATTGGTAAAGGGGAAGGCACAAGGTTTCAGCTTTGCCGTGTCCGCCAGCACTCGGAGATTCACTTCTCCCATGTGGCTAAGAAAAATGCTGTCGCCGTCCCAATCGGGACAGAACATCTCGGTAAATGTAGTCTCCGGGTATACGGAGAGAAGGCTTCCCACCAACGCTGCGGTCAGAACATCGCCCTCGCCGGCATAGCCAAGGCCGCGTGCCATGGCCTTGCTCGCTTCCAGGAAAGGAACAGTAGGGAGTTCCGCGTGCTCATCGATCGACAGGAAGTTCATGGTGAAAGCGCAGAGTCGTTCACGTTCCACCCACCGGCGCAATGCCATGCTGGTCTTTGTGGCACAGCGATGCAGGTCGCCATCCAGCCCGTCCATATAAAACTGATCTTGGTCGGAGGTAATCTCGGTCTCTATCGAGCTGTCGTCTACCTCATTGAGGATCGAGCTGAAGCGCGACGAGTCAAGTGTAATCGTTTGGATCCCGAGATTGCTTTGAAGCACATCGAAAGGGACAGCGAAGTCGCCCATACACGCGAAGGGTTTACCCACCAGGCCCACCCGCGCCGATTGCATTGCAGCTGCCAGGCTAGCCGCACGGATCCATCCGACCACCCGTTCCAGGACGTTGCTCTTCTCCCAATGCCCGACCTCGATCTGGAATCTTTTTCCCTTCCGCAGCAGCACGTTGCATAGGTCCTGCACACCATGAATTCCGTGGTTGTAAAGTATCCGCTCCGGATCCTGATTGTGATCGAATCGGCTGTCCGGGGTTGTATCGAGCACGATGATGGGCAGCCGGGAGGAAGCGAGTGCATCGACTGACTCAAGGGAGGGAGAATATGCCAGGTGGAGGGTTACAATCGCGTCAACTCCATCACTCTCGAATCTGCCGACCGCAGATCGGAACTCGCTTGCCACGCGGCAGACGGGCACAGTCACGACTTCAACGCCGCGTTTCGCGAACTCCCGGGCAATGGTTCGGTAGAATTCCTCCATCTCCATCCGGATCCCGGGCAGAACCCTGTCATACAACTCAATGTACATCGGCAACAGGCCAGCCTTCAGGTTTCGCATCCTACTCCCCCAGTCTCCACGAAAAGAAAACTATCAGATTCATCAAGTCTGTCGACGACAGTCGAGCCTTTCCACCAAAGCTTTTCCGCCGGAAGTAATCCTGGCTGCCCTTAATGCACAGTTGTGACGGACCCAGCCGCTCACGGATGCCATAGGAGTTCTTCGGGTTCAATTATATAAATCATAAGATAATGCGCGGCTAAAGAGGATTCCATCGGGGTCGCAGCCAAGATGCGGTCACCAAAACACCTCACAACAATAACCAGGCCTCGGTTCAATTTCTCCCGAAAGGGATGCGTGCCTCGTCGGATATCGAAGCCTGTGCTGAACGGCACCAGATTGTCCCACAATAGCAGATCAATTCAATCACTAATTTTGTTCTGGACGTTCAGATCGACTGGGATTAAAAGATTAATGATGCGAACCGAGTCGCACACCTCACCGCTCAATCCAGGCAAGGCTGCTCCGGCAGAACTGCATAGCTGCTGCCCGGCTAGGACGACAAACCACACGCTGGATGGAGGTATCACGCTGCGGCGGCATGACCCACCTTATGGATGCACGTATCATGCGATCCATTGCGGGTGCTCGCGGGGGGGACGCAGGGCTTTGGGGCCGCCACGAGCAAGCCGCTTCATTTTACTCTTAGCGTCTTCGCTGCTCGCTCTGCTAAGAGTTGCCCTTTTCCCGGAGGTCGCCTGGTCGCAAACCGTATCGGATGCCTTTAATGATGCCGTGCAGAAGATCCGATCTGGAGACTTCCAGGGAGGATGCACGCAGGCGGAAAAACTCGCTCAGAGAGCCCCGGAATTCTATGCAGTCCACAATCTGCTTGGCATGTGCTCCTTGAAGCGGGACGAAACTCAAAAGGCCGAATCCTACTTCCGAAAAAGCATTCAGTTGAATCCGCAATTTGCAGAGGCACGAAACAACCTCGCAGCCTGCCTGATCCAAATGGGGAAGGTTCCTGAGGGAAGGGTGCAGCTCATAGAAGTGCTGAAGCTGTATCCCAACAATATCAACGCTCTGTACAACCTCGGGAGAATTGAGCTCGCCAATAGAGCTTACGCTCAAGCCACTGACCATTTGCGCAAAGCAAGCAGCCTGGTGCCGGAAGACGTTCAAATTCAACTGTCGCTTGCCGCCGCCTTCTATGGCTCACGAGATGACAGCGCCGCCCGCAAGATCATCCAGCCGATCATCAGTGCGCCGCAATACAATCAGATAATCCTGCAAGCGGCGCTGTTGGCTCTGAGTTTCGCGGACGAGGACACGGCCCAGGAAGGCTTGAAGAGGGCTGTATCACTGAACCCGGGCGTCCGAGCCCAGCTACTTTCCGAAGCCCGCGCGCTTTCGGACCGGCAGCAGTACAAAAGCTCCGGCGTGCTTCTCGCTCTTCTGGAGGAATCTCACAAGGACTCGGCCGAATGGAACGCCCTGGTGGGCTATGCAGCCTACAAGTTGGGTGATCCGGCCAAAGCGCTAGAGAGATTACGCCGTGCCATAGAACTGGATCCGCAGGTTGAGGACTACTATCTGAAGATCGGCGAGCTGATGCTGTTTCACAACTCCGACAAGGCCGCCATCGCGTTCTTCGAGGCAGGGCTCGAGAGGTTTCCCAACTCTCTGTTGCTCAATGCAGCGACGGCGATGGCCTACATTGCAAGGGGAGCGGATCCCCAAGCCTGTGTCAAGTATCTTAACAAGACTCTGAGTCTTCAGCCGGACTTTAAGCCCGCCCTCTCGCTGAACTGCCAGGCTGCATACCAGGCCAAAGATTGGGCAAGACTGTCGAATGCTGCTGAGCGGCTGCTTCGATATTATCCCAACTCGCACGAAGGCTATTACTACAAGGGAGCGGCCATCTTAGAGGGACAAACGGACCCGATTGACAGTGCTGCTGCGAAGGTTGCAAGGGAATCGCTGGAAAAATCGATACGGCTCGACCCCAAGTTTGTCGACTCGCGCGTAGCTCTGGGCAGTTTGCTATACCGCACCGGAAACATCGAGCAAGGGATCGCGGAACTCAAGCGTGCGGCTACTATGGACCCTGAAGGCAGTCAAGCCCATTGGCACCTGGCAAAGGCTTACGGAAAGGCTGGGCTGTTGGACAAAAGAGGCGCTGAACTTCTTCTGTGGCAGACGCGGCATGACAAGGAAGAGCAAAATCGGCATATGAGTTTCAGGGGAATTTTCGAGGTCGTAAAGTAATACCACTGCTCGTTATGCATTTCCGAACCATAGGAAGCAGTCCGACTAGCCCTCGAGTACTGACTGCACCACAGGAACCTGTGGGCATGCCGCCTGGATTGCGGTCCTTTTAGGTTGGGCGTTATAACGGAGAAGAAAGCCATGACTTTGGCGCCAACGCGCAGGGAATTTTTAAAGGCAGCATGCGCCGGCACAGTTTTGTCTGCCGGCCATAACCATGTCGCTATTGACGCAAGCGACTCTCAGATGTTCACCAAAGGTTCCCGCGGGATCTACGCTGCAAAATCGGTCGGGCAGATAAAACTCGGAAACCGACATATTGAGTATGGTTTCGACCTCGTCAGCGGCGCGTTGACCTACATAGAGAACAAGGTGACAAAACGGATACTGGATATCCCCGCGGAGGCCGCCGCGCCCGTCCGCGTCTGGTGCGGAAAAAGAGACGGCTCCGACGAGGGCCAAGCCGCGATCTCGAAGTCCGAACCCAGAAAACTGAACTATGTCGTCAGTGAATCAGCAGATGCCGTTGCGCTGACGCTCGCATGGAGCGATCTCACCTTTGGGAAAGAACCCAGTGGCATCGCAGTGGCCTGCATCTTCACCCTCTCGCCGGATGCAGGATTTATTCGTGTGAGAACGATTCTGGAAAATCGTGGACACCATTGGATAACAGGATTATTCCTGGGCCTGGAGGGAATCACTATAAACTCCAACCCAGCCGCAGAACGCCTCGTGGTCGGAGACGTGTCCGGCAAGCCTTATTTGAATCCGCGCCAAGGATTGCCGGAGGCGAAAGGCTATATGAAAGTTCCGGCCGGAAGGCGATCCTTCAGCATCCCGCCAACGGTGCCCTCCAACATGGTGCTAAGCTGGATAGATTACAGCGATGCCGGCACGGGCTTTGGCACCGGCTATCTCAACGGCATTGAAATCGACATGGTAGGCCACGTGGAGTCGCAGCCAAGCGGTTTGGCTTTGGGTTGGCGCCTGTTCCGTCTGGAGGGAAGTCGTGGCTTCATGTGGGGATACAACGGTGAAAGACAAATCTATCCGCTTGCACCGGGCGAACAATTCAACAGCGACGAATTCTTTTTACTCCTCCACGATGGAGACTGGCACAAGACCATGGATGTGTACCAGCAGCTTTATCAGACGACCTTCAAAGATGACTTCCTCGACTGGGAAAAGACCTCACCGGCTGTACGGAAATGCGACATCGTGCTGAACACGTTCATTGCTTGGGGCAATCCGTCGAAGGACCCGAAACAGGCTTACGACTACCCGAACGGCCACATTATCAGCCGGTTCTCAGATATTCCCGTTGCTGTCGACAAGGCCGTTAAAGCGCTCGAGGCAGATCCAAAAAACATCATTGTCAATGTCCTCGGGACGGCAACGGAGTGGGGGATCTACAAGATGCCGGACCACTTCCCAATGGTAAAGGAAGCCGGAGGACAGGAAGCTGCAGGAGATATGTGCCGCAAGCTTCGCGAGTTGGGCGTAGCCGGCATAACGATGTACGCACACCCCTGTTTTATGCACCGCCAGGCCAGGAACTACGTCCCTGCCGCAGACACCGATATGAATTATCCGCACATGGATTGGCATACCTCGATGGGCGGAATTGCATGTATTGCCGCGGAAGAGTGGTATGAACTGTGGGTGAAGAAGATCTATCCGCAGTACGGCGCCATGGGTGTGAACGCCCTGTACTTTGACGAAGGCTTCGGACACCAGTTCATATGCCGAAAGCCGGAGCACTGCCACGGCCCATCGGCCCTGGGGATACTGACTGCTCAGTCGCGTGGCGCCACGCGCCTCTATCGGGCCTGGCGATCTGCGGGCGGAGCCAATTTCTTCCTTTGCTGTGAGAGCGGCAGTGACGTGCAGGCGCGATGGATAGACCTGTGGCAATTCACACCCACAGAGGCGCTTCGCTACACGCACCCCGACAAGCTCATGATGCTGGGACCCAACAAGTCGGATCCCTGGGCCAGCGTGGCTCGCGCTTGGATCTTTGGCTGTCCTCTGTTGGTTGCACCGCTCTCGACACCGTGGGAGCAAACTCATCTGGATGGGGAGTTGCTCCAGGCGCTTCGTCAATTTGTGGCATTGCGCCGCGAGCTGCGCAAGAAAAACGCTCCCGGATACCCTCAACGGTTCCGCGACAATCTGGGTCTGAGTGTTCCGCCGGACCTGAGTGCGAAAGTCTATGCCGACGGAACAGGGGTAACAGTGGCCTACTTTGCACCGAAGTCTGTTGAGGGTGAGGTCGCGGTAGATGGCATGCCGCTGGGCCTTCCGGGAATGAGGACCGTTCGCCGGACCTTGAAAGTATCCCCAAAGGAAATGGGTTATCTCATCATACCGGCGAGGTAAGCTACTGGATATTTCCGACAAGAACCCGCGAAGGCTGCGGATTCTTTCGACCCTTCAGATCAGTCCGAGTTATGAGATTTGACCTGCTCCCGATGCGCTTCATAGAACCCGCTATGCATGGTAGCCAAAGTCTTGTTCAAGAAGCCTGCTGTGAAAACGAAGAATGCAGGCACACTGGCTCTCGTTGCCTGCAACCATGGAGATGTGCGATGAGATTTGCCTGGCTTTGTGCTCTTTGTCTGATGGCTGCAGCCTCCTCGGCAGGAGGGCAATCTACCGTAAGCGAACCATCAATTTCTTGTGATGTATACCCTGCCTTGCCGGACAAATTATCCGGGAAACCCAGCCGTGGAGCTTCGGCGCACAGTGAGGGCAATTCTGTTCTCCTAACGAATGATTATCTGACGGTTCGGATTTCCGCCTCTTGGGGCGTGATCACCGCGATCGAGAACAAGCTGACCGGTCAGCGATTCGAACTCGATGACGATCAGGCCGGCATGGAGTACGCAAGCGGTGATGCAATTACGCAGACATGGATCGCGCGCTCCGGGATGCCGAGAGATTTCGCAGTGACGGTGCACAACGCCGCGCCCGCGTCGGAGGTAGAACTTGTAGATCGCAGCCGGAACACCCCTGTCATCACCTACATACTCCGCCCAGACGAGTTCTGGGTGGAGCGCAAAATCACAGCGTCGAGCGACAAGCTGATGGTCCGCCGGCTCATCTACGGAAGACTGCAGGCGCAGGGCAGCGTGCGAATACTTGAGCTGGGCAAGTACGACCGCCCGAAGATCGTCTCCCGCGACGCCGGCGGCCTGTTTGGAGGGATCGCCTGGTGGTTTTACACCGTCGATTCGAATGGCATTTACGAGAACCGGGCAATGAACTACGACGCTCCGCGTGGACGTTTCGAGAGCGAGCCGTGGTATGTGGGCGTATTCAAGGCGGAGCCGGGCGAGCCCTATCCCGGATGGCTCTGGTACCGGACCTTTCTGCAGGCGCGAAAGTCGGCACACGACAAGCAAAGATCCTGGTCCTATTGGAACGCCGGCTGGGGACAATGGGGAGTAGAGATCGACAATCCCACGGCAAAAGATTGCATCGAGCTGGCGCGCAGGCTGGGAGTCCGCAGCATCGCATTCGGTTCCGGCGGATCAGGCAAGGGGTTGCGAGGATACGTCGAGAGTGCGAAAACCAACCCGGCCGTCCGGGAAAATCTGGACTTCGCGCGGAAATCCGGCATTGGCGCAGGATTGCTGGATTCCGGCGGGTTGAAGGAGCGATGGGCGGATCCAATTGTTTTCCGCGAAAAGCTGCGCGACCTGGAAGAGAGCGCTCGAGCAGGCTATAGGGCGATTCACTTCGATTTTTTCAGCACGACCGATACATTCACCGCACACAGGAACGTGTCCGAGTATTTCCGCACGGCACGTGAAGAGATGGACTTTACCGAGTGCCACCTGGGTATGGCCGCATACGGTCCGCAGTTTCAGCGTGAGGTGCTCCTGAATCATCCCACTGATCTCGCCGGTTTCGACATCTCCCGTTTTTCTTCCGACTGGGCAACATTTCTTGGATTCCGGCACAGCCGGGCTGAGTGGCAGAGTCGCTATGACTACCTTATGCCCGAATACGGCCTGTACTATTTTCTGACCCACTACTCCAACCATGGTCATCCACGCCGCTATACAGACCCGGAACCGCAGCAGCTTCTCTACGGCCCACAGGCCTATTGTGGCCTCGCCTACAATTTTCACGATGTGTTGGGCTTCCGCGAGGTGCTGGCCGCGGCGTCGGCCTTCAGCCCCTACTACGTTTTCGGGTACCTCGACCTGAGGATGCCGGGTCAGGATGGGGCCTATGCGCAACGCTTTTTACAGTGGGTGAATGAAAACGTCGACCTGTTGCGCCTGGGGCGTATCTGCTTCGAGGACTCCAATGCATGCGTTGTGAGCAAGGTTCGCGGCAATGAGGGGGCGATCTACTGCCTTAACTACGGCCCGTCCAGACGGCAGGTCAGGCTTAAGCTTCATCTCGGCAACAAAATGCCTGTAACTCTTCGACAAGTCTATCCCGACCTCGGAAAGGAGCTCCTGGTAAGGAACATTGAAGATTTTGTAGTGGAGGCCAGGGGAGAGAGCGTCGCCATCTTCAGCCTGAACGATGGACTCAAGACGCTCCCACCTACAAACGAAAGCCAATTTCCGATCGACGTCACAAGTTGGAGCCGGTCCGGCGAGGTTTTTGCAGCTGCCTTCAAGATGCCGGATATCCGCCGGCTTCTGGCAAAGACGACAAATCAGGACCTCCCCAAATTAGTCCTCAGTCTCGATGAGGTGCAAGAGTCCATCCCGGAACTCCTGGACAAGGTGCGAGTCTCACCGGAGTCGCCGCTGACTTCGGTCATTTCTTGGATCGGCCGAGGCAGGCTTCCCGCCGCGTTCAAGATTGCATACGGCTTCAAGGACCGCACCGTTGAAACCTGGCGCGTCGCCCCGTGGGCGTTTGCCGATCGAGTGTGGCTCGTCTATCGCCCTTCGAAACCTGTCAACCTTGCGGGCACGTTTCCACAGATCGAACTCAACGGGAAGAAAGTGGAGTTGTGCCCGCGCGTGGATTATCGCGGTGCTGAGGCCACATGGAGGTGCCCCCTCTTCTACGCGGACATCACAAACAGCTGCAGTTACGGCGAATCGACTTCGGTCGTCTTATCCGGTGTGGACGAGCCGGGATCTTGTTATGTAACCACCGCCGCGGACCGGCGCTGAGTCTGTACGGTTGTCGCCCCTTGATCCGATCAGCTGGCGCACGAACCAGGGTATTCCGGTTCGGGGCGCGTCCGTGAAATGCCCCATCATCCAAGTTGAGATAAATCGCAATCGGAGATGGTTCCGGTACCGATCGCCGGACAATTCCTCAGACCGGCACTCCGCCATTCTCGATTTCGTAAGTGTCGTCGCAAATTCATTGCGGTGAAGCGCGGATCCGCCTAAACTATTAGGCATTGAAATGAAGCCAAAGACAGCCTGGCTCAGCGGCATTTGTGGAGTGCTTGAACCTTGAGTCGGCGAATGAAGTCCGAGGCGAGATGTCGCACTCCGAACTGATTCGCACATGTGCGAAAGCAGGTCTCCTCGTCGATCCGGTATGCTGAGGAACGTCCTAAATCGAGCGCGGGTCCTCTGTCTCCTCATGTCTGTTGCCGGTATCGCTGCCGACGCGCAGCGCATTCCGGAAGGCCGCCGCATCGATGCGTCTCCCGCTGCCGCAACTCGTGGCGGACCATTGATGGTCCAGATCCTTCCTGCAGCAGGGGAATCGGGACTTCCCCCAAAAGTGGTTGTCGAGATCGACAGCATGGCCGGGGGTATTACAAAAGCCCAACCCATTCAGACCGACGGGACGGCAAGGTTCGACGACCTGAATGCAGGGACTTATATTGTCCGGGTCCGCGCTCCAGGCTACCAAGATCAGCAGCAAAATGCGTACGTCGCGCCCGCATCGAGAGGGGCTACGAACCTAACGCTCAATCTCGGCTCCAAAACGGATGCCGGCGATTCAACCATAGGCGGGAACAGCAAGGCAGTCTCGGTGCAAGCTCTCGCAGTCCCACCAAAAGCCGTCAAAGAGTTCCAGAAGGCCATCAACGAGAGCAGTAAGCAGCATTACGATCAAGCTGTCTCCCATTTGCACAAGGCGCTCAAAATTGTCCCGAGCTATTTCGAGGCACTTGTCTTCCTCGCCGAGCAGCTGGTTCGGCTGAACCGTTGGGGAGAGGCGGGCAAGGTGTACGAGAGCTGCGCGGCGTTGCAACCGAGCGATGGGTCTGTCCACTACAACTTTGGAGTCGTCTTGTTGAGACTCAAGGAGTACCGCAAGGCTGAGGAGCATTTGGGCCAGGCTGCCACCCTGAATCCCCAGGACGCCCGCACGCATTTCTACCTGGGTCAGGCTTCTTTTCAAATGGGCAACTACGAGAGTGCGATTCGGTGCTACCTGCAGGTGAACCGACTTGAACCTCAGAACCTCGATGCCATGCTGCGTCTCGGCGATCTTTTCGAGCGAACGAAACAGGTCGAGATGGCAGTTGTATATTACCGGAAGTTCCTCCAGATGGAGGAACAAGGTCCACGCGCAACCTACGTCCGCTCGCGTCTCGGGGCGTTGCGCTGAGATCGCCCGACAGACGCCTATGACACTGTACCCTCATTGTCACATACTGCTTCCTTGAAATAAGCCTGCGGCGCTTCAGAATCACTATCGAACTCGCCGCCGGCAATGCACGTCGTGAATAGTCAGCTGATACCCGCAGAGTGGATAGCATGAGGAATCCGCTCACGGCGAAGCTACCGCCTGGAGAGGCCCGTGGCGGTGCGGGACAGCCCAGCGCACGCAGTCCGGCAACAAAGCCCTATCGATGCGAAGCATTCTGCGCAGCCCTCACAGGGCACTGTCTGTCGCCATAACTCCGTGAGGTAGCAGATTCAAGCAGTCAACGCAGGCGCTGGGGTGCACCGCTATGCTATTAACCTGAGCCCATGATTCCATTTTCCTTTGGATTCCTTACCTGCCTCAGCGCCTTTTTGCGTTCCCGCTGCAATCTCGGCCTCGAGATCCTTGCCCTCCGTCAGCAGTTGGGCGTACTCAAGCGCAAACATCCTCGCTCTCGCATGCGAATCCAGGATCGCATATTTTGGGTTCTCTCCTGCCGGCTTTGGCGTGCATTATGTCCAAGATCGGCCTTTGAGCTTCACAAACTTCTCGAACATCAACAGAGGTCCAGAACACCTGAGCTTGCGGAATGGTTGACCTGAGAAGTGAACAGACTGAGAATGGGGACTGCGATGGATACTAACAGCACGATGAACCACAACCTCACACGCCGACATTTCCTGGAGGCTGTTGCATCGAGTGTAGCAGCGCTTACCGGCGCGTGTGTTGCTCTTCCCGCGTTCGCCCGGAATATTGTTGCCAATGAATCTCCGGCTGCTCTCACACCATGTCTGCCATCGGCTTGGAAAAAGCATGGGATCATCTTGGATGCCACCGAACCTTGGGAAGGGGGAAGCATACAAAACTTCACCTGCCCAGCGGAGCCGCTGGAAGGCGATCGCTGGCGCTTATGGTATTCTTCAAGCAGCAAGGTTTATGCGATAGCTTATGCGGAAGGCGTGCTTGGTGGACCGTTCAAAAAGTTTTCCGCCTGCTGCTCTCCGGGTGAACCTCCGGATGAGCCTTTTGCCATCGGAAATCTTCCGGAAAAATGGAAACCTGTGCAGGGCATTCATCTGCTGTTACGGAATGGCCGCCATCGCATTTATTTCTGGGCACATGGCCCGGGCATTGTGCGCTACCTGGCTGCAGAAAGTGAGGATGGCCGCCGGTATCGTGTGCTGGATCCGCAGCGCCCGGTTTTGCACCATCCACATGATCGGGCGGCATGGGGCGTTGCCGATCCAGATGGCGTTTTGATGCACAAGGAGAGACACAAAGACCGTCCGGCGGATGAACCGCTTGCCTTGTCGCGGCAGATCTCCAATGACGCCACAAATATTTATCAACTTCCGGACGGCACGTTTGAGATGTATTCCGTCGGCCTCCAGCAGGTTCCCAAGGGGGATCCGGCCTATGTTGCGTTTGACAACGCCCCAGGCTGGATCAGAGTGATAGACCGTTACGCCTCGGAAGATGGTTTGCACTTCGAAACCCGCCAACGTGTGATTACCCGTGATGCCGAAGATCCGGCGGATCAACAATTCTATTACCTTGCGGTGACGCATACTCCAAAGGGGCGGGTTGGAATGTTGGGACATTATCGGGTGCAAGCTCAGACCATGGACTTGGAGTGGTGTTTTTCCCGGGATGGGGTGAAATGGGACCGGCCTCTGCGCCGTGCATGGTTGCCGCGCAGTCATAAGAGTCGGGTTGACTCATACGGCATTTACGCTTCCAATCACTTGGTCCAACAGGGCGGAAAATGGCATCTGTTCTATACCGGTGTAAACAGTGCTCACAACGGCAAGGAATCTTACGGGCCAAAACGTTCGGCGATCTTTCATGCCACCACAGATTCTATCTGGGGGTGAACCACAAAGAGACCACAAACCGAACTTGTTCCGAATCCACATCCGCAAGCCGAAGTGAAGCTCCCACGGTCTCTACCCGCCTTTCTGCCAGAGCCGTGTCAATCACAACCAGACCTGTCTGCGGCGAGCCTATCTGGTGGCCGATTCCTTGAACAACCTCTCGATAACAGACATAGCCTTGTATCTGATTTTCCTGTCCCGACTGATGTAACCGTATGGACTGATCTTGTTGCCTCTGGCGTAGAAGGCATTCTCCGGCCAGGGGTGCTGCGCATAGCACCACAGGGTGGCCCCAGCGATATATGGCGCTGTCAAACCGGCGAACTCCGCCTCCACGGCAATAGCCTGCGCGTCTTCGCCACTGAAAAGGGGATATCCGAATTCGGTGACCAGGATAGGCCTGTTTGGGAAATCCTTGTGCAGCATTGCGGTCTTGTCCTTCATCCACTTGGTCGACTCCGGCAGTTTCGCGGCCAGTCTCTTCTCGTCCACAGGTGCCAGCAGTGTTGGGTAAGCGTTGATGCCTATCACATCGTCTGACTTGAACATGGCCGGCGTGTAGTCGGAGGCCCAGTAACAGGACACGTGCAGCCACAGGCGCGTTGAATCAAGCCGCTTTCCATACTCCACGAGCTGGCTCAGCCCTTCGGCAATGTCTGCTCGCTTGTCTACAGGCTCATTGGCAACACCGCAAAGGATGATCGAGGGATGGTTCATGTATTCGGCGACCATCTTTCTTAATATCCGCTTGCCGTTATCCACCATCATCGGAGTGTCTTCCGGAGGAAGAAGAAATCCTCCGTCCGGATCGGGATGGTCCGGAGGGTCCCATCCCCATCCGTTAAGGATATTCTCCGTCTTCACAAGCAGGCCAAGTTCATCGCACAACTCCACCACACCCGGGTGGTGAGCATAGGCACAGAGCCTGACGAAATTGCATCCCATCCGCTTCATGTCCAGAAAGTCAGCACTCGCTTGCCGCAGGTCCACCGCCATCCCTGTCCGCGGCGAGTCCTCATGCCGATTAAAGCCTTTTAGGAATACCGGCTTGCCGTTCAGGAGGATCCTGGCGTCTCTAACCTCTACCCGCCGGAATCCAAAGCGTGTCTTCAGGCTGTCAACTCCTCTGCCGGCACTCAGAAGATCGACCTGTGCTGTGTACAGTACGGGATGCTCAGGGTCCCATGGCTGTACACCCCTTATGCTTCCTTCGACAGCCACTGTCGCGCCCCCAGCAGGAACAAGGTTAGCGGAGTCAGAAGACAGCTCCGCCAATTGGTTGCCGCTGCTGTCTCGAACATTGACACGGATGGCGAGGGATGCTCCTCTGCTGCTCTCGTTGGCAGCGAGTGCTTTCAGGGCAAATCGTCCACCCTGCACATTCGGCTCTGCGGTGATCGCTAGATGCGACAAATGGACGTTATTTGTCGCGATCAATTTTGCCTCCCGCAGGAACCCTCCCTGCCCGAACCAGCTTTCAAACGGGGGGAACTGACCACGGCTACGGATGTTGTCTATCCGCACCACGATCACATTCCTCTGAGGTTTGTATCTAAGCAGATCGCTCACGGGAACTTCGAACGGCAGGAACGGATCATGATTCTCTCCTACCAGCTTACCGTTGACCCAGACGGATGCATTGTAGTTTATGCCTTCAAAGCGGATCACAGCTCGCTGGCCGATCATCGCATTTGGAGCACTGAAGGTCCTGCGGAACCATCCGGCCCCGATGTAGCGATCCATATCCGGGCCGCAGTCGTCAAAGGCGATCGGCACATTAACGCGCCGCCAGGAAGAAGTATCGAACCCTTCTTCAAACCATCTGGCCGCGATTCCGGCATTCTCGCGATCCGTACAGAACAACCATTGCCCGCTCAGATCCAATTGGCTGCGGCCTGCCGCGGCTTCATCGGCGGCCTGAGTTATGATCAGCAATCCAGTCAGTAATGTCACTATGTATGCCCTAGTATTCATCGCGCGTTCCTCCTGGCGCCGGGAGCGCCCTTGCTAAGCGCCTTCCCGGGTGCCAGCACACTTCTGGCTGTGTAGACTCCGCAGTTGATCCAGATGTTCTGCGCTCTTTCGAACTCCCCTGTTGATGTCGGCCGCAGCAGGTACGTGGGATACTCTCCATTGTGCATCTCCTGGACCACCAGCAGTGCATTGGCCACATCTTCGGCCTTAGCCCGGTAGAGCTTGTTGCCCGTCACCTCGTATGCTTCCAGGTAGCACTGGACCATCAGTGATGCGCTGAAGTTGACTGGCATCCAATACTGGTGCTGCTCTGCCACACAAGGCGTCACCCAATACTTGCTGGACAATGGTTCCAGCTGATCGTTCAAAGTGATATCCAGGGGCTGCTTTTCCCATATGACGAACTGGTCTTCGGCAAAACGGATGAGTTCCAGAGCCATGGATAGACTGTTGGGGTAGTCATCTGGATGAGTGAGCAGATACGTTGCCCACTCGCACGCTTGTGCATGGGCAAGGCTCTGATAGGGCTGGTTGGGTTGTCCGTCCTCAAACTGCGACTGCCAATTGAAGGTCTTCATGGTGTTGGCCATGATCCATTCCATGGCCCTGTGCTTGACGACTTCATATTCCGTCAGGCCATATTGCCGGTTGAGGCGGTCCAGAAACAGTATGACGGTCGATGGAACGAGGAAGTTATCGAATAGTGGCTTGCCCGTATCGTTATCCATCATCTGATACCAAGTGCCGTTGGCTAGTTGAAGCTTCCTGTAAGTGTCAGCGATCTTACGCGCGGCCTCGAAGCATCTCTTCTCTCTTGTCACATCGAAGAAGTCCAGATAGGCTACAGCCGCCTCGGCAGGATAATGCATCATAATGTGGTCCGCTCTGGTGAGCAACTTGGGCGTCACCAGCGACCGAATCTGCTCGTCGGATAAGGCTGTGCCATAAACTCGAAAGTCGTCAATACTACCAGTTAGGCACGCGCCGTACGTGCCAAGTGCCCTGGCGCCGATTCCTGCCTCAACACCATCGAAGTCGAAGCCACCACGGCTCGAAAGCTGCCTGATGCGATCCAGAAAAGCCGTCATCGTGCCATCGGCTCCAAAGACGACAGCGATGTGTGCCCACTCTCCCAGAGGCATGTTTTTGTCGATCAAGGTTTCCCAGTGTCTTCCGTCCCATACTTCCAGTTTGAGCGGCGACAGCCTCATCGCTCCAGCCTGGCGGGTATGCCCCGGGCTATCCTGTAGCTCTTCAGGATTTTTCATTGAGGGCCATTATGCCCTTCGAGACTCGACCCATCCTTCCGTGTGTCGCCCTGACGCTGGATTAAAGGGGCTGTGCCGAGTCTCACTGCCAGAGGCAATGCTTAACCTCAGGGGAAGGTGAGAGAGGCTTGATGATTGCACCTCTTCGAGTAACAGGGGTGGAGGGCGCTCAACCGATGCGTGGCTGTCTCTCCCTTCTGGATGGGATATTCAGGGCATCAGCACAACCTTGAAAATGTCCTCTTTGTGCGACCTGAGCGCCTCCAGAGCAGACTGACAATCCTCCAGCGGCACCTGGAGATTCACGAGCGCGGCGGTGTCCAGTCTGCCATCCGTCAGCATTTCGAGGCACGGCTCGTAGGCCCCGAGCGAGCGGCAGGCTCCCAGCACGTTGAGTTCCCGCATGTGGATCAATCCCATCTCGAGCGGCTCAGGTTTCCAGACGTAGCTGAAAACGACAAGAGTACCGCGCGGACGCAGCGCCCTCAGGCCGATGTTCGGTGAGGAAGAGGTCCCTGTCGCCTCCACAACCACGTCGACACCCGGAGCTCCAAACTCCTTTGCCAAGGTCGCCTCCAAGCTCTGGTGACGGGGGTTGCAGACAAGCGCGCCACTGACCGCGGCGATGCGCTCCAGGCGTCTGTCGTGGTGGCCGGCGACCACCACCTTTCCCGCGCGCATCGCGTGCGCGAGCTGGGCGTGAAGGAAACCGAAGGGCCCGTCGCCGATAATGAGAACGTTCTGACCGACATCGAGTCGGGCACGCATGAAACTTTCGTAGCAGACGGCAGCCGGCTCTGCCAGGCAGGCGGCCTGGAAGCTGACATTTTCCCCAATGACGTGCGTGTTGGCGGCATCCACTGCCACGAACTCCGCCCAGCCCCCGGGCACATTGCGATCGCCCAAATGGCGATAATGGAAACAAAGGTGGGCGACCCCATTGCAGCAGGCCCAGCACGATCCGCAGCGCTGAACTGGATCAAGAGTGACCCTGTCACCGACGCAAAGCCCGGTAACGCCCTGGCCGAGCTCATCTACGGTACCAGCGACTTCGTGGCCGGGGATTAAAGGCGGTGTTGCTCCAAAGTCCGCGAGGTGTGAATCCGAACCGCAAATTGCGGCCGCTGCTACCTTGATTACCACTTGCCCCAGGGCGGGCTTGGGCCGTGGCATATCTTCCAGGCTGAAGGTCTGGCCGCCCTGCCATACCAGTGCTCTCATGTTTCCTCCCTGCTTCACAGGAGTTGGTCTAAGGAGCTAGCGCGCGTCCATTCCCTTCGCACTCCAGGCTGACAACAAGATTTCCCTAGAAGCATGCCTGCTGGTCGTGATCGCTATCACCCAGCCGCCGATCCTCAGGAGCAGTGTGCGTGGACCTGCCCGCGATGATAGGCAATCTCGACTCTGTTCAGCTCAAGACAGCTCAGTCCTGGCCTCCCTCGAGAAAGTACAGAGTGGTCAGCAGCGCCACGCGAGAGGACCTGACCAGGTTCTCGATCTGGACGACCTCACGATCGGCGTGAGCGCAGCGGTTGTCGGAGTCGAGCAGAACCGTGGGCACGGCGCCGATGGGGACAAGCCGATTGGCATCGGTGACGGCGGCGATATGACCCAACTCCATCGGGCTGCCGTTGACTCCCTGCCAGGCCCAGCGTAGCGCCTTGACCACGGAGGCGCCGGGATCCATCCGATAGGCCTCTGCGACGGTCTGAAATCCGATTTCTGCCGACACATTTGAAGGACATGGGATGGTCCGGACGAGTTCCTGGAGTTCGCGCGCGACGCATTCGGAAGTCATGCCCGGTTGCCAGCGCCGGGTACCCTGGAGCAAGCAGGTCGTGGCGGTCCGATTGTAAAAGTCCCCGTAATGCAGTTGTCCAATGAACAGCGAGTCCGGGCTCATGTTCGGCATATTGACTGGCCCAGTCTCCAGCCGCCGGCCGTATTCGAGGAGCTTTTTGACCGCCACCACCGCTGTTTCCAACAACCCGACGGCATCCTTCGTCTGGTTGAGCTCGTGCCTGGACTCTCCCGCCGAGCGGATGGTCAGGTTCCATATGCCCTGGCCCTTTCCGGCAATTATCGCCTTGTCACGTTGAGCATAAACGCTCTCAGCCACAAGCGCGGCGTCCCCCAGAATCCCGCGCCTAATGAGGTTGAGCAGTCCGCGTGAGTCGCCCAAGGGTGCTTCGTGCAGTCCCCAGGCGGTAACGAGAATCTGGCCCGGGAAGTCGCAGCCGTTTGCTGCCAGCACGCGGACCGCCTCTATTATCAGCGCCAATCCCCCCTTCATGTCGGCTGCACCGCGACCACAGATGCTTGTCCCATTCCGTTCGGGGAGCTGGTGAGGAATGTCTATGTGATCAAGGTGTCCGGCAAGCTGAAAGGTGCGTCCCGGCCGACGGCCTTTGAGCCGGCCGATTACATTCGGGCTTTCCGGGATGGCATTGTCGAACTCGACTTCAACGCCGGCGTTGGCGAGCATATCGGCGAAGGCGAGTGCCACCCGGCGCTCGCTGCCCGTCGGACTGGGCAGCTGCACCAGGCACCACAGGTTGTCCGCTATCCGACGGCCATCGACTTTGTCGAGGACTGCTCTTGAACGCTGCATTATTCCTCCGGCCCCAGAATCTTGAAGGCGCTGCGACTCGGCTTGCGATAAAGCCTCGCCCGGCGTGGCTTTGACCTCGAGCAACATTCTCCACAGACGAACAGCATCTCCAGGATCACTCCGTGGCGTGGCTTCTGTCCACGCTTCTTCACGGTCTTCATTTTCGTACCAGAGCCAACGCGTCGATCAGGCTCTTCTCGATGAGTTCGTACATCTCATCGATGTCCGAACGCTCTGCAATCAGCGCGGGCGCCACCGCAAACCAGTCGGGATCCACGCGCAGGATCAGACCGTTCTGTAGGGAGGTCTGGCGCAGGGCGGTGCCGAGCTTGCGGCCTGAAGGGAATGGCTTCATGCTATCAACATCCTCGACCAGTTCCACGCCGCGCAGAAGTCCTTTGCCTCGGACCTCGCGGACCACGCCGAATTTCCTCAGCTCTTCGAGCCGCCTCGCCAGGTAATCGCCAAGCTCTCGGGCCTTGCGACAAAGATCCTTTTCCGTGATTTCGTCGATGGTGGCGATCCCCGCGGCGCAAGCCAAAGGATTGCCCGCAAAGGTATGGCCATGAGCGAACTGGATCTCGGCTTCCTTTGGCCCATAGAATGCCTCGGCCAGGTCCTCGCGGGCAATCATGGCCCCAAGTGGAATCGCCCCGCTGGACAGGCCCTTGCCGGCGCAAATAATGTCCGGAGTTACGTTGAAGGTCTGCGCGGCGAACATCTGACCCGTGCGGGCGAAACCAGTGATGACCTCATCGAAGATGAGAAGCACGTTGTGAGCATCGCAAATCCGGCGCAGGGTGCGGAAATATTCCTCTGTCGGGGTTACGATGCCTCCGGTATTGCTGATGGGTTCGAGAATCACTCCCGCAACCGTTTCGGGATCCTCGGCTACGATGACGTCCTCGCAGGCCTGGGCGGCAAAGCGATTAGCCTCTTCCCAGGAGGGCAGGCGATCCCGGTAATGAAGGGGCGAGAAAACTTTGAGAAAGCCGGGCATCTGAGGCTCGAACTTGCTCTTGCGATTGCCGGTCCCGCTGGCAGCCATGGCCCCAAAGGTGGCACCATGGTAAGCCATGTAGCAGCTCACGAACTTGTACTTCGCCGGGTGGCCTGTCTGCTTGAAATACTGCCGTGCAAACTTCATCGCGGACTCGGTGGATTCCGAACCTCCGCTGAAAGGCTTGACGTACTTCAGGGCGCCGGGAGCGACCGCCCCCAGCTTGTCGATGAATTGCAGGGTTATCGCGGAGATGCCGTGCAGGGGCGGCGCAAAGGTGATTTTCTCCATCTGCCGGCGCATGGCGTCCATTATCCGCGGGTGCCGGTGTCCCAGGATGGCCACAAAGATGCCCCCTATGGCGTCGAAGTAGCGCTTGCCTTCCTGGTCCCAATAGTAAAGCCCCTCCGCCTTTTCGAAGATCACCGGCGCTTTGAGGAATTCGGAGGTCTGCCGGTAATCCAGAAAGGTCCGCCGAAGAAGCTTCTCCTGCCTTGTGGTAAGAGTCATCTGTTCACCTCCGCGCCCAGAAGGCACATCTGGCCAGGCCTCAGGATGACACACTCCGTCTCGGGCGCAAGAATGCCGAGTTCGGTCCTGAAGCGCTGCGGGTCGGCCAGGTTTTCACGGAACATGTCGTAGTGGTGGGGCACTGCCCAGCGGCAGCGCAGCGCAGCGCCCAGCACGGCGGCTTCCAGGCAGTCCATATTGCCGTAACGGCCGTTGATGCACGGCATGTATACGTCGGGAGCCGCATTGCGCACGCGCGTCAGCAGCGGACTGAAGGCCGTATCTCCAGAGTGGTAGACGGAGGGCGCGCCCTCCAGGCGTATGATCACACCCTCCGCATCGGGTTGTTCAGGATCGTTGGTCAAGGCCAAGGTTCCCGTAAGCTGCAGACCGTCGAGATCCACCGTCTGCGAGGCATCCAGGCGCAGGACGCGTCCGGCGTCCACTCCTAGCTTGATGAAATGCCTGCAGGCGTTGCCAGGCCCTGCGAAAAGGCCAACAGCATCGGGCGCAAGTGCCGAGATGGTGTCCGGGTCAAGATGATCCAGGTGATCGTGAGTGACCAGCAGCACGTCGCAACGCAGGTGCTCGGGCGCCAGCGGCGGCGGGTAAAGCCGATGCCACTCGTCGCCAAGCTTCGCCACCGGATCGGCGAGACAAGGATCTACGACGATCACCTTACCGCGAGAATTCTTCAAGAGGAACCCGGATTGCCCCAGAGCCCAGACGCCGAGCGCGCCGCGGGGAATCTCAGTGGTGTCCGGAGCCACGCCTGCCGCGAAACCCATTGCCTATCCCCCTTGTGCTGCACCTTTCCGTGGAACCCGGAGGCAAACCCGCCTGCTCACAGGCTGCCTCGCAGTAGTGGCTGCATCAGACGAACAAGCAAGACCTCTGCTTGGTGTGGTACCTGGCCTTTGCGCCCGCGAGGGAACATCAGACAATACACGCCCCAAGTAACACTGCTCGGGCCCGGCTCGTTTCGTTCCAGATTCGCCCATTACGCAGGATCGAACTGCGGAATCTTCAGTTGTTCTCCCCCCTTCAACGCTGACTCGTGGGCTACAATCCCGGGAGCTGTGTACGCGGCCGCCTCATAAACATCGACTGCGGGCTTTCGGTTGTTGACCAGGGCTTCGATGAATTCGTGAGTGAGGAATGTATGGGATCCGTCATGATAGCTGTCGTGGCGCATGGCGGCCGGCAGCATATCCGTCTGCCAGTAGATGGGTTGCTGATATTTCTCAAACTTCGGCAACTGGCGCACGAATCCGCCGCTGTCCTTCTCGGTCTGAGCGTCGCTCCGAAGCAGGATAGGGCCGAGTCCATTGGGGTGGGGGTCAAAAAAGCTCATCTTGTCACCATACCATTGCCCCCGCTCCGTGCCGCGCAGCGCCCCTTTCCAATAGACCGCGACGCGGAATGAGTTGCCCTTGCTGGTTTTGAAGAGCGCAGTCTCGTTCCAAAAGGGATTCTTGTATGCATTATCCTGCAGGATCGGATCATTGTCTCCCCATCCGTAGCCGCTCACCTGCGTCAACCTCTCTCTCGTGACACCGATGAGCTTGGCGGTGCAATGAGTCGGATAGTGCATGGGAGCCATTCCATGGCGCCAGGTTCGTTGCCCATTCTCGAAATACAAAACCTCCAAACCGGGATGGTGGTACTCGGCCTCGCTGTAAAAGATGTTTCCGAACTTTCCTTCCTTGAAAAACTGTCGAGCCGAGATCGTAGACTGGTGGTAATAGCTGGTCTCAGCCATCATGTAGGTCAGGCCGGTAGACTTGACCGTATCAACCAACAGCCGGCATTCCTCGAGCGATCCCCAGGCGGCAGGCACAGCGCACATCACGTGCTTGCCGGCCTTGAGGCACGCCACAACGTGACGCACATGATCCGGGCCCGGTGTCGCGACCATCACCGCCTCGATCCTCTTGTCCAAAATGAGCTTCTCCAGGGATTCGTATGGTTTGGGGCATTTATAGACCTTCATAAGCAGGTCCCGGCGTTCCGGACGAAGATCGCTGACTGCCTCGACGATGCAATTCGGATGTTCGTGAAAAAAGAATGAGGATCCGAAATTTCCGCCGACAATCCCGATTCGGATTTTCCTGTCGCTGGTCTGTTGGACGAAGGCAAACCTGGATGATAAGGCTAACCCAGCCGCACTCGCAGCGGCCTGTTTGACAAAACTGCGCCGCGTGCAGTTATTAGAACATTCACGGTTTTTTATCATGCTCGATTCCTCCTATAAGCAATAATCCGCCCGGCCGGCCTCCCGTTTGCCGTCCTTTTCGCGGCAGGCGCGGCGCGCATGCTCGACTATGAAGTCGGCCTGATCTACAGAAGTCGCCGCAATCCAGATGAAGAGCCTGCGATAGTCCAACTCGCGACAAAGGACCTCGATCTCCGATTTGAAATCGGCGTCACCGCCGTGGGCGCCGCCATAATACAGCTGCACGGTCTTGCCCGCGTCCTGTATGCGCTTGAGCAAATCGAGCCACGCAGACGGCAGGGGTTTTCCCGCTCCCTGAATCCACTGGACGCAATCGAGTTTTTCTATCTCGAACAAGCGTGGAACATGCCGGATCGCACCGGGGCCATCGAGGTGGTAGATCGTGCGGTCCACATGATTGCAGCACTCGAAGTTGTCTTCCAGGCAGAACTGGTCGAACATCTCTGTGCTGATCATGCAGGTGAAGTCATTCTGTCCAACGCAGAGAAAGCGCCCACGGCTCCATCCCATGGTCCAGTTGGAGGTGCCCTGCCCTGCGGGAAGAACAATTTCAGACACGGTGTCCACGATCTCCTTCCACAGCTGCGTCATTCGGCTCATCGCACGCCGGATAATCAACGGCTCCGTCACGAGATCCATCATCAGGCGCTCGACACCGCGGATGGCCGCGAGACCATCGATGCCCGTGTGCAGATCAGGATAGGCAGTTACCCATTTCCCTTTCCCGGCCTCGACGGAATCGCACACAAGACGAAGATAGAGCTTCCACCAGCGGTTTTCGGGATCAATGCGCAACTCCCGCAAATCCGACCAGTCGTCAACAAACGGCCGGACCCAGGCCGTGTTGTCGCTCCGCGCGATCGTCATGTCGGCTCCGAGCCAGCACGCGAACTGATCGGGCCCAAGCCATGGATGGTGGACCGGCAGCGCATCCCCCGCATAATAGCTGTGTGATAGATCGTACTCCGCCTTCGAGAGGAGATAATCCGGATCGGTCCAAACCCCTTCGTCGGTGGGCGGAGCGGCAGGTGGGGTCCCGGGCTTGGCATCCGCAACGGTCACCCAGAGCAGAGGCATTTCTTCGAGCTCGCCGGTCCAGAACGCCTCGTTTCGCCTCAATGCGCGCTGGCACTGCTTGTCGGGCAACCAGATGCTCTCCATGCCACCACCCATTCAATTGGTGTGTTTCACGATTATGTGAATGAAACAGCCAATAAATTCGATCATTATGTACACCGGCTCCTGCGCCAAGGTCAAGCCTGTTATCCACCGACGGCGTGACAGCTCAGGTCGCCAGCTTCCGATCCTGCCAATTCACCTGTTTTTCAGAACCTTCCTCAGCAGAGGCTCGAGGGCGTCAGCCAGTTGCTGGAACCCCAGATCACTTGGATGGAGCCCATCAACAGTATCTTCGCCGTCGGCGCCAAGTAACGACTCGCGAGGAACGTACCATAGGCCTGTAATCCCCTTGGCCACGAGATGCTCGTAGGCATCACGTAAGGCCTTGTTGCTGGGCTCGTACAGGGTCCGCTGCTTAGGCAAGAACCATCCGGCCAGATAGCCGGCACTCTCAAGCAGGATGATGGGCGTGTCGGGCCGGGTCTTCCGCAGCGTTATTACAAATGGTTCCGCGCGTTGCGCGACCTCATCAGGTTTCATATTTGGCACGCCATCGATCACATAGGCTGCCACCTTCAACTCCGCCAGTATTGTAGCCAGTTCGGGCTCCATCCTGCCTTGGCCATTGAAGCCCAGGTTCAGCACGGGGCGGTGAAGACGGCGGCCCAGGATGGCGGGATAGGGCATGCCTGCGCGGGACGCACAGGCCCCCTGCACGATCGAGGTGCCATAGAAGCAAACAGGGGCAGCGTCTTCGCCTGTCTGAAGCAGGCCCTTGGCAAGCATAGCACCAGGGGGAACACCGATTTCCAGCGATTCAAGCCCGTTATACAGTGGAAAATACAACAGATACTTGTGAGTGCCGTCAGGGATGGCGTCGGCTAACAGCCATTCCGTAGTCTTGGATCTCGGGAGAGCAACACGGAGCCACCGCCAACTACCGCCATCGTCGAGATATACGTCTAAGCCGCTGACCCCCGTATCCGACATGAAGGGCATCGCCAGCTCCGCGGACGTTAGCGTCCAGCGCAAGTTAATTCTGTCGGCGTCAGTCATGAACCGGACGCACAACCCGGCAGTCTGTTGGTTTAACTTCCAGTAGGCGTCGGAAACAACTCCTTTGGCCTTTGCGGATAGCCGGTGGAAGAACTGCTCTGTGTCGGTCCAACCTTTGCCCTCGACGTTCAGGTGGCGGACGTCATACCACACCCATCTGCCATCGGCGTCTTTTCGGCCGAGGGTCTGGTCGAGCTTCTCCTGGCTATCCGTGGCCGTTCCCTCACACGAGACCGATCTAGGGAGGGCGAAAAAAACGCTGAGAATGATGGTCGACAACATGCAGGCCATGCGGCCCGCTGTATTTCTCGTTCCGCTCATCATTAGCGATTATCTCCTCATTTTTCGAAAAACCAGTTGACGTGGGGGAGCGGGGGTTTTTCGCAGAAACAGAAGTGGAACCCGCCCTTCCTGGGTATGCTCCAGCCGGCGGGCGTCATGTCGTGCAGAAACAAGAGTCGGTTGGGCGCGACATCGAGAGTGGAGCGGTGAATGACCTTGGAGGCGGTTCCCTTTGCCGCCTTGTTGAACTTGTGTCGCGCGGTGCCTACCGTCCCTTCCGGCCAGGCATAATCGAGATCATCACAGGTCGGAAGGGAGAGGTGCCTCCCGCCGGCCCGCTATCCCCAAACGCTCATCAAGACGGCTGCCAGCAATCCGACAACGATACCCGCCTTGCCATAGACTCCCACCCGTTCCTTGTAGAAGAACCTACCTCCGGCAGCAACGATGCAGATGCTGGCTCCCATGGCAACGGGATACACTACGTTTCCAGGGGCGTTGTTCGCCAAAGCCAATCCCATAAACACCTGGCCGCCCACGCTGCTCAAGGCCATCGCCGAACCAATAACAAGCGCTGCTGTTGATAACCGCTCCCTGCGCCATAATCGCCAGACGAGGAGGAAGATCAATCCTGCCAAGTACCAGTAGAACAGATACACCTGCGTATATTTCTGACCAAGGCCCGTCGCAGCAAGAATGCGCAACCCGAAAGGCGACAGGCCGTTCAGAAGGAACGCCAGGAGCATCGCGTTAAGCCATACAGCCCGTTTCTTTCTTAGCTCTGCTTTTGTGCTTGGTGCATTCATAGATCTCCGTCCTGCATCGGCTTGAAGTCATCCTCCGAGTGCTGGTCCTCCTTCATGTCTCTCCAGAGCAGTAGAATGGCTACCAGCACCAGTACCAAAACGAGGAGCCTGCGAATTCCGATTTTTTCCCCATAGACCAAAGTTGAAGCCACCGCAGGGACTGCCGCTGAGAGATTGATGATCACCCAGCTCGTGGTGATCTTCCCAAACCGGATCCCGTAAAGGAATATCCACGACGCAGCGACCGCCACGATACCAAAGACGATTGCCACCCAAACGATCTTGGCCGGAGGCGCGAAGTTCGAGCCCTTGAAGAATGTCACATAGGCGGCCATAACGATCGTGGAAGTGCCGAAAACCACTGTTGTGGTACCAAAAGGTGAACAGCCCCTGCGGTCCGATAGCTTGCTGAGAATGCCAAGTACCCCGAAGCTGATCATAGCCAGCAGTGCGAATATGTATCCCAGCACGGCGAAACTCCTGTTTCTGTGGTTTCCAGAATCAGATATGGGATCCTGGGTCAGACCGCATTGAGTTGCAGGCTTTTTCCGGTGCGCGCGGCTTCCAGGACCGCAAAGCAAGCCTGGCTGGTACGAAAGGAGCTGTCGACATCGTTGGGCGATGCGAGATCATCGGTCAGAATGTCGACAAAGCACTCGTCGAGCTTGCCCCAGGTTTCGGCGATGCCTCCCTGTACGTTATCGGGTATCCATGAAACCGGGAGCTCTATGCAGTCGTTCTCATGGCTTGGCTGGTCGAATCGAGGAATGGTATCCAGCCAGATCCGGTTGTTGCGCACGGTGCCGCGCGTGCCGTAAAGCGCAAAATGAAACGTAAACGGAGTTACCCCGCCAACCAGGAGAAGCACCTTGCCGATGGCACCGTGCGCAAACTTGAGGAGCGCCACTGCGACGTCTTCCGTCTCGATCTGTACCTTCCGGGGGATGGCGATGTTCTTGAAGCACGTTACCTCGACGATCTCTCCGCACAAGTAGCGGAGCAGATCGACATTGTGCCCCGCACCGGCGTGGAACAGTGAACCGGCGATATTCTCTTTGCCGAGCCAATCCCAGATCGCCCAATCGCCGGGAATGTGATGGATGTAATCGGATTCGACAAAAACCGGCTTTCCCAATACCCCCTGGCCAAGCAGTTCTTTTACATACCGATAGAGCGGATTGAAGCGCCGGTGATAGCCAATGAGGTATTTGACTCCTGCAGCTTTGACCGCGCCGCGAACGCGCTCGCAATCTGCCAGAGTTATGGCCATCGGCTTCTCACACATAATGTGTTTGCCGGCTTGTGCCGCGGCGATGGTCATCTCCGCGTGCATGCCGTTCGGCGAGCAGATATACGCAGCATCAATGTCTTTCCGCTCGAGCAGCTGCCGGTAATCGCCCATCACGTCCGCTCTGGAAGCATAGCAATTACGGATTTTCTCCGCGTTTGCCTGATTGATATCAGCGATTGCAGCCAGCTCAGCTCGCGGATTAGCCGACAGGTTGCGCGCGTGCTCCGTGCCAATCCAACCTGCTCCGATGAGTCCGATTCTTGCTCTTTCCATGGCGATGATACGCTCCTTTCAGAGTGCCCGATGGGTCGCACTGCATCCGGCTCCCCAAGCCTGCGGACATGCCTGCCGGTTTAGGGCAGAATTCGCCGCGTGAGGCCGCGCTGGAACGCTTCCAGACGAATGAAGCCCTCGGCAAATCTGCAGGTCGCCGCGATGCCTCGAAAACGGGCCTGGACTTCCACCAGTTCTATCATGTCTGTATTGGCCAGTTCCTTCATCGGCTTCACCTGGCTGACATGGCAGGCCAGCATCTTCTTTTTTGTTTCGATGACCTCGGTGATGTCCACGTATTCTACCGGCGTGAATCCGATTCCCCCCACGTTGTCCATGTAGTAGACCTGGGACTGCCCAAATCGGCATGCAGAACGGGTCTGATTGGGGATGTGAGGCAACCCCTTCTGGAAATACGAGTCGAACACGAGCTGGGACACGTAGCGATGGTCGGGGTGATAGTCGGTTGGACTGTGGGTGAAGATCACATCCGGATCCGCCTCACGCAGCACATCAATCATGAGGGCTCGCTGAGCCTCGTTGGGGAAAACGAGTTCATCGGTAACTGCGGGCCATAGCAGACGAGCGCCGATGAGCGCGGCAGAGGCCGTGGCTTCCCGCTTGCGCGTCGCAGCCAACTCATCCGGCGGAACTTCCAGATCGCCCATATTCCCGCAGGTGAAGACGGCAATCGTTATGGAGTGTCCCGTCACTGCGTAGCGTGCCAGCGTGCCGGCACAGTTGAGTTCCACGTCATCCGGATGCGCACCCACTGCCAGTATGTTCATAGCGAAACCTTCCCCTTCTTTGTCTGAACCAACGGCCGGCGCTTCTTTCTGTCGGCAATCTCCGTGCCGAAAGAACTCCTCTCCCGGAACAGTAATCATCATCCCACAGTGTTTCTAAGCTACCTGTCGCCGAGTGTCCGGGCCCAAAGTTCCTCTTCCGGCGTTTCCCGACGCAGGTTGCGATCGAACTTCTCGCGGATTTGCCTAGCATAATCCAGAATTCTGCGCGCGTTTTCGCGCTGCGCCTCGGGGAGCTCGTTGACGGTGGACTCGGCTCCGGACAAGACCCGATCATGAAGTTTCAGATCCTCGAGCAACGTGGGAATATTATCGAGAAAATTTGGCTTGAGACCGCGATAATAGACATCCCGCTCGAGGAGCAGCAAGCGCTCATCTTCCTGCATTTCGCCATAGATCTTTGTCAGGCTTTGTACGGCACGTTCCAAGCCCTGGCGAGGGTTCGTGCATCCGGGATCGTAGGCGCGAATGTGGAGATTGGTGAAGTTATAGAGCGCTTCCACCAACTGCTCGGCCGCCCGGGCATAATAAAGCAGCGCAACATAGCGCGGGAGCAGTAACCTGTAGTCACCGCCGTCAAGGTCGCGCTTGTGAGACTCGAGATAACGGAGCAACTCCCCGGCCTGCTGAACCGCCCGGCGCTTCTCTTCTCTCATCTGGCTGATCGGAATCGCTCGCTCTTTGTTCACCGCGCTGAAAGGATGTGCATAAAGCGGCGTCCCTGGAGGCTGGAAATACTCGATGAGCTGACCCCAGGTTGGGCGCATGAGCCATGCAAGGTTTTTGGGAAAACCATACTGAAACCAAAAGGTGGCATTGGTGTTGTTAAAGTACAAGATGTCGTTCAACACCGGTTGGGTGGAACGCAGCAGGTGGCCGGCTGCCTGTGCGCCTGTCTGTCCAAATCGACGGTTCAGCCAGCGGTCCCAGATCCTGTCCAGCGACTCGTCAGGATTCCAAAGCAAGCGGCTAAGCAACTCCATGTTGATCTGGGAAAGGTCGTTGATGGGCGAATAGTACGGGCGATAAATGTACCACATGGCTCCGCCTCCGCGCAGGCCGGCCTTGATGCCGGCCCGCGTGTGCCGAACGATATATCGATCGATGACGTTCGGCAACCATGGGAAATCCTGCATTCCCTCCATATGTATGTCGTGATCGCACATTCCATCGCCCGCAGCGGCAACCTTCTCGAAGGGATAACTCGGGAACTTGTCCGAAAATACTTGCTCACACGGGACGCTCTCCGCGCGCAGTCGGAGTCCGCCTGGCCGATCTTTCCCGATCTCCACCAGGGCATTCAGGAAGGTGCTGCCGCTGCCGTGCAGATCCCAGTAACAGCGCTTGCCGAACCTGGTACAAACTTCTTCTACTGTCCCGACCAGGCGGCGGGTCCAGGCACGGCGCTCTTCAGGGGTACCGGGACTCAGGTTGTGGCCAATGTTAAACGAGGACATCTCGTCCGAGGCGGCAGTTATTCCAGCCAGATCGGGATACATGGTAAACAACTCTTCGAGCTGTTCCCGGATAAAGTCCTGGGTAACCTGGGAGTTCCAGTCTGGTCGCTCGGCGCCGCCGGGGAAAAGCTCGGGAAAGTCCTCGCGAATATCGTTCCGCCCCTCCCGATAATGGCCGCCCGAAGAGTCCACCCGGGTATAGGAGAGAATCTGAAACTTGAGTGAAACATCGATACCATACTCGCGTGCGGTTTTCAGGAGCCTGGGAAATGACTCCCTGACACGCCGGAAATCCGGACTGCTCTCAATCATCGCCCGAACCTTCGGGTGTTTGCGATACGCAATCGGCAACGTCAGGTAGGTGCCATACCATTGCCGATCGAAATTGCCGTCGGGTCCGAATCGGTCGGGCTGGTGGTATGCGCTGTACAGAAGAAGCGCGTTCATTCGCCAGCGGGGCATTACCCGGATGAGCTGTGCATAGAAATCATGGTCGCATGAGCAGGCAACGATTTGCCGATATGTGCAGTAAGGCGCTTCACTCGCATCCCGCTTTTCCAGCGGTTCACGATGCCGGACGCGATCCGCGAGATCATAAGCAGCATACAGCAAGCCTCGCCGATCGTTTCCAGAGCAGGAGATGTCCACGGCGTCACCCTCCTGGTGCGTGGATATCCGATAGCCTTCCGCGGGCTTGCCATTCTCTTCCAGAGTGAGATGCACCCGGCGATCCGCCGACTTCGTGTCGCCCACCTGATCGCCCGCCTCTTCAATGGCTCGTAGCAGCTCCTTTTCGGCCAGCAGGCCGGTCTGACCCGAATCTCCCTTGTCCACAACCCAGACATGGACACGGGATTGTGCGCCAAATCCGAATAGAGCTGTGATTAATAGAAACAGAAACGCAGAGGAACAAAGACGAGTTTTATTGGACATAGAGGTCTCCCTATTTCTTCTACCAAAGGCACCGTTCCGGGCGCCTTTCACTAGCGGCCGGGCGCTTCAATAACGAACCTCGATCGCGGCCTCATTCAGGGAGCCGGGCAAAACAACCCACTCGCCGGCAGCGTCGTAGTCCAACCACTTTGCGCCGTTGACCGTCACCGACTTGATTTTGCGTGACTCGGGCACGCGGAAGCGGATCCTTACATTGAGGGGAGCTCGGCGCCGTGGGATAGTGACGTTCGCTTGGACGCTTCCCGAGTTGATCCTGGAATCGACAGAAAAGGAAATGGGCCCAAATTCTGTCTGCAGTTTTGTGACCTCCACTTTTTTGCCGTCTTCCAGCCAGCGACGCGGGGTCGCCTGCATCAGCCAGAGATCTTCACCGACAGTGCGGCACAGCATGCTGGTGAAATTGCGTGTCCAGTAACCGGCTGCCCAGCCGGTCAACTCATATACCCTGCCTATTCCACCGCTTCGATGCTCATACGTAGTCAGAGTCTCTCGCGCGAGGGTTGTAGTCGAATGACTGTAAAACGTGTAAAGGAAGTTCGAAACAAGATCGCGGGCAAGGTATTCCGAAGCGTGGCAGGCCCACTGCGGCTCATCGGGCAGGCTCGGGTTCATAGGGGAGTACGTATCTTCAAAGAAGTTCACGAGCCAGTCGTTCTCAGGCGATCCGGGCGGAAAGAGCTGCGTGTCGAGCAGCCCTCCCTCCCAGGGGCCGTCCACCACAGCGGCATACCAGCGAGTGGGTTCCATTTGGCCCGGCACCGTTTCCAGGTAACCGGGAAGATAGGGCACCCAGGTATCGTCGTTCAGTCGCACCAGCGGGCGCTCGGCCGCGGCTCGACGCATTCCGTCCTGAAGACATTGCCGGTAGTCATCCGTCTCACTCCGGAATTCGGCAGCCCGGGGATGGCCGATTGTCTCCAAGACCCGGGTCATGAAATCCATACCCCGCCAGATATTGGCATCCGAAAAAATGCTGGTGCCGTGACTGCCATCTGTGACTCGTCCGGGCGGGAACCAGCCGTAGCCAAGCGGCTTGGTTCCGTCAGCGTTCGTCCGTTTGGTCTGACGCCTGACGCTCTTCACCCAGTCCATGCTCTTCAGCAATGCCGGTAGTTTCTCATCGAGCCAGTTGCGGTCGTTCGACAACTCAAAGTAACGGGCGGAAGCCCACTGAACCATCCCCTGGTACATCAACCACACAAGCGGACACTGCTGCGGGGGAGCGCCAAAGAATCCGCTCCAGTCCTGGATGGCGGGAGAATCGGGGGCGGGTATGCCCTGCCAACGGAAAATGGGTTCCAGGTAGCGCTTGGCTAGTTCGAAGTATCCGCGTCTGGCCAAGTAGTCCGCGACAGCGTTGGCGGTGATGTGATGCCAAACGCGGTTATAGATGATCGGTCCGGTTTGGAAAACCGACAGACCATTGAGGTCAAGCTCCGAATTTATGGTGATGCGCGGAAGGAAGGTGCGATACAGGTTGTTGAAAAGCTCCTCAGGAACGCGAATCGCTGTTCCCTGGGCGTCCAGCTTGTTCCAGAAGTTCAGCGTCCGCTGCAGTGCCGCGTCATAGCCCAGGGCGCTCACATTCTTAATGCGCTCGGGAGATGCCGGCCGGTAAAAAGCGGCAAAAGTGAAGCGTTGCGTGCTTAAGGCTGGTAGATTGACGAGGGCACGAAAACGCTTGCGCCCCTCGGTCGTCGGCAGTGCCTCGAATTGGAGGATAGGGTCGGTTACCGCTACCAGCTTTCCGAGCAGGTAGAATCCGCCGCGACGCCAAGTGAGATCGCCGAAGTTCGGTAGGGGGATAGAGCCGGCAAAGTCCTCATTCGTGAACTCGACGCCAACATAAGTACGGCGGTCCTCAGCTTTGGTATTGGAGACAAGAAGTTGCGTCCAGGCCAGCAGGGGTTCAACTCCGGTCTTGATTTCCTCACCGTCGAGCGGATAAGCAAAGCTGGTCTGCTTCACCTGCAATTGTGGCTCGCTCCACTCTGTCGTCGTGATGAGGTGAAACCCATCCTGGAGGTGCTGGTGCACACTACCATCCCCATACTCCCTGTAACGGGGAGAGTCGCCCACACCGAACTGCACGGTGTATCCGGCGGCCCGCGGCTGCCAGGGCTCGTCCGGAAACTGCTTCGAGTCTCCGCCAACCGATCGCGATGAAACACCGATCTTCCCGTTGTTCCATAGGATGAATTTGTCGTTGTGGTCCGGCCAGCCCAAATACATTCTGGAATACTTAAGATCAGGGAACCGGCTCGTGAAATACTCGACATCAACCTCAGGCAATTGGGAGATGTGCTGTACGGTACGGGCCTCAACGGGCCACCGTTCCTTTTCTTTTACAAAATCCCAGATCTTGTCGTCCAGCTTGGGCCGATACTCAACGTAGCCGGTCCATTGGAAATATTTTTCGGCACATGAGACGAATGGCTTTTTCATGCTCTCGATGACTTGGGCGGCTGCTGCCGCCCTTTGCTTCTCGGTTTCGGGCCAGGATCCGAGGCGGCTGATATAAATCCCCATATCCCGGACCCATAGATAGGGATGCTCATCCAACATCTTGTCAGAGAAGAGAAATCCGTATCCATTGGAAAGCCTCACCTGGATCCAGCCAGGTTCAGCGCCCTTTTTGATTAACTCGGCCTTCAATCCGTTCGGATACTCGTCTGGGGTTTGCGGGAGAGGACGCACTTGTAGGGTCAGATTTACATCGAAGGCTCGTACATCGACCTTTTCCAGCCAAGGGAATTTGAGGCTGGGATTTCCCCACTGAATCACGAAGGAATCCGCACCCCGGGCACTTCGTGCTGCAAGCACGAAAAGGCAGGATCCCAAAAGCAATCCGGCCATAGAGGCGGAAAAAATCCGGCGACCGGATAAGACGATTCTCATAGGCCTCCTCGTGCAGCGATGGCATATCGCCGCGGATGTAAGAGGTACGACCGGCGCTCCGAAACAGCCCGGATGTCTTGCAGCCGGAGAACTCGCCGTCTCGAATCTAAAATTCAGCGACGACTTTCAGACTCCTCGGCGGTCTTGCGATCTCAACCACGCCTCCGTCAGTCAACTTGATAGGAGACCCATTGACGGTGGCGCGCAACACCTTTCGTTCCCCTGGCAGGTTAAGGTGCAACCGTATCCATTCGACGGGTTCACGCTCCGGCGACTCGATATCCGCCATGATTCTCTGCTCAAGCGTCTCAACGGTGTAGCTGATCGGACCGAAATATGTTTCCGCCCTTTCTACGCGCACCTTTTTCCCCGGCGCCAGCCAGGCACCCGGCGAGTTGCGCAACAGGTGCAAACCCCTGGCCTGCTCATCCTCAAAGACAAGCATATTTCTTAGATGGTTGTTGATGACCGCGTTCATCACCGGCAGCCACTGCACGCCGTCACGCGTTTCGGAACCGCCGCGGAACTTGCGCGAGACCGAGCCAGCACATAGCGAATAGAAACCTTCCAAATACTTTTGCCTCTCGTTGCGCAAAAAGCGCAGAGGAATGTTCCAAGAGTAGCAGGGTTCGCAGCTCGACATCTCAAATGGAAGGCTGGGTCGTTCTGAGTAGTCGCTCCAATCGGGATTGTGGTTTCTGGAATCCGGGCCTTCGGTGAGCCACTTTATTGCCCAGGTCATGGACTCGTCACCCGGCTCCACTAGTCCTGCAACACCCAGGAACATGGGTCCGGTATCAAGATAGAACGGATGGAGGGAAGCGGTATCTCGCTGACTCAACTCGTAGGGCACAAAAGGAACGGATTTACCGGATGCATCGGTCCAACGGACGGCGTTCTGAATTACCTGGCGGAAGGCCTTCTGAAATGACGCCTTGTAGTCATCGCGTTCGGCCTCCCAGCGCGTTGCATCCTTGTGGTTGATGGTCCTGAGCACACGGCACACTCCATCCAAGCCACGATAGATCCAGGCATCGCTCCAAACGAAATTGGCCTGCCTATCCGCATCGGTGGCCCGTCCCGCAGGCATAAGGCCCGCACCGATGCCCCCAATCAACTTCGTATGTTCTCGCTCCCTCGCGATCCATTCTAGACCTTCCATCATGACCGGCAGCCAACGATCGAGAAACTGACGGTCCCTGGTCAGCAGATAATACTCGGACGCTATCCATAGGATGGCTCCGTGATCGCTGACCCAGCTGATTGCGAGGTGCTCGCTCGGCCCGCTGATGAAACCTTTCGTGGAGAGAAAGCTGTAACCGGTATTGGGCACAGGCCGTCTCCGGTCTACGTCCAGGAAAGGCTGGAGGTAGGCAGCCACCTCCGCACGATAGCCGCGCTGGATCAGCTCCTGCAGATTCATCGCCATCGGCGTCGGCCAGTAACCCTCGTAATGGTGAGATGAGGTCTTCAGCACTCGATCGCCATTGGGATAGGCGTCCGCCGTCATAAAAGACATGGGCACACTGAAGCGCCAAAGCTCGTTAAGCGGCTTTTCCGGCGTCTCAACCTGCATTCCTCTGGCGATTTCGCCCTCCCAAAAGGAGACCACGCTCTGTCGTGCCTGCTCGTAACTCAGATGGCAATAGGAGGCAATCCGTTCCGCGGGAACCGGAGAAAACGGAAATACCAAATCCAGAGTGGCCCCGGCGCTACGCGGAATCAAGAACTCACACAGATTCCGGTCCATTTGCGACTCCCGGAGCGCAACAGAATTCAGGGCTGCGGGGACTTGCGGGTAGAAGCGAAGGCTCGGTTCTGCGGAAAGGATGACCTGTCCGCGTTCATTCACTAGCTGGTTGCGCTCTGATTTTAACTTGCTGCCATAGAGTGGAGCGACTCGAGCGATCCGGACGTTTCTCCGCGTGCTCATGGCATAGCTGGTGTGATTCTTGGCAATTTGAGCCCACAGTGGAATCGGCGAACTTCCTTTACCTGGTTTCTGGATCGTGAAGCGAACACGGAGAAAGACGGGGGAGTCCCACACAGCAGTTCCATTGCCTTGTTCGCCAGTCACGAACGCCTCCTGCAATATCACTGCATCCTCTGCGTGAAACCGTACCAGGGTTACCGGCAGGTATCCCTCCAGCAGCGAAGGTTCGGTAGAAGCATCTTCCCCATCCCGGTTCACGAAACTCGGTTTTTCCCCAATTGAGAAACTGACCTGGAACGAGTTTTCGCGTTTTTCTCGGAAAAGCCTTCGGTCGGCATCTGTAAGCGCAGGTGAGGCCGTACCGAGGTTGCCGTTCCACATCACGGCGAATTCGTCCGGGTGATCCTTCACGCCAATGAAGGCGATAGGGCGGCGCATATCCGGCCAGCGGATCATCGCCTGTTCGTAGGAGGGCTCATCAATCAGTGCGGGCGCGGAAATGGATATCGGGAAAAACAGCAAGGATCCTTTCAGCCATCTCCGGACCCTTGCTGCCATTGGGCTGATTTGTCGAGACATGGCTTAAGACTCTATTTTCGTGATGGCACTCCTAATCCTCTCCGCCATCATCCGTGCTGCGGGTATGGAAAGAAAGATCAGGTTAACGCTGATCAAACGCGGCATCAAGTCCTGGCAGACGGGAGTAAGTCCCCAGGTGTAGCGATAGGTGCTTTTCGCAGTGTAAAAAGGACAGCGCACTGGGCAATCCGGGTGGGTTCTGTACGCTGTGGACTCCCGGAAGAAAGGAAATTCCTGCGCCGGATAGTGGTTGAATCCAAAACGCAGGCCGATACGCAGCTCCTGCTCGATTTTCTTGAATTTGTCATAGGAGAGCCCCAACCTGTCCCCATCCCAGGAACAGCTCCACCAGTAGCCGCTCATGTGAGCCTGCTTCGGGACCGCGCGCGGCCTCAACCATTCGCATCCCTCGATGGCCTCGTTCAGGATGCCGAGGGTTTGGTTGTATGTGCCTTCGACGATTTCGTCTACTTTTTGTAGTTGGGCGAGGCCCACCGCGGCCGTGACTTCATTCATGCGATAATTTATGTAAACAAACCTGGGCGATTCACCCGAGAACCACCAGGCGGTGCGCATCTTTTCAAACAATTCTTCGTTGTTCGTGACAGTCATTCCTCCATCGCCAGTGGACAATTGTTTGAACTCCTGGAAGCTGAAAACCCCTAGATCCCCGAAGGTTCCAACATGCTTACTTTTCCAGGTAGTTCCGATCGCATGGGCGCAGTCTTCAATCAGAAAGATTCCCTTGTCCCGGCAAATCGCCGCGATCGTATCGATTTCTGCGCTTTGTCCCCACAAATGAGTGACGATGACAGCTTTGGTCAGCGGCGTGATGTTGGCCAGCAGTGACTCGGGATCCATGTTGTAGGTGTCGCGCTTGATATCCGCAAAGCGAGGAACAGCATTGAAATAGATCGCGGCGAGACCCCCGAAATGCACGACCGGATCGCAAATAACCTCAAATCCAGGGCCAGCCCCGGAAACGCTTACAGCCTCGCACAAGCCGGACATGGCAGCATTTTTGGCCATAGCCTTTTTCGCCCCGACCTTTCGAGCGAAAGCCTCCTCGAATCGACGGGTCAGACTTTGCTCGCTGATGTAGTTGCTCAGGGTTTCCCCCTGCATGACCTCGGTGAGGTATTTGAGTTCAAGGTCGCCGAGCTTGCGCAGCTTGTGTGCCGCAAATTCGAGATCTATCAGGTGATAATCTTGAACCATATTCCAATCCTCCTGAATATGCCCGCAGCGGGCTTCAGTAAAGTGTCTTTACGATTCAGGATTGACGAATGACGATTGTTCTCCTGGAACCTGCAACCATCATCTCAGTGCCTTTGCGTCTCTCAGGATTTGTTGGGTGCCAGCCTTCAAGCCGCCCCGGAATCTCAAGCGAGGTAAATCATGTTACGGTCTCCGGGCGGGCCTGGAGGTCTTACCTCACACGGATACTTCGTCATGTGCGGTGAGCCGGAGGATCTTGGGGACTTTATGGCATCTGCATCTTCCCTGACCATCAGCGAAGATACCGGTAATCCTCCCAGTTGACTAACTGGTACTTGTCTTCTCCCACTTTTCTGATACAGCCGTCATCGATCAACTTCTGGAATCGTGCCTGGAACTTCTCCTTGGGCCAGAAAAACTCATTCAGGCTCGATGGGCTGAACGTCCATGCGGACCTCTCCCGCCGCTGCAGATTCTGTATCTTTTGCAGGAGGCGGTTGGCGTCCTGGCTCTTATACCAGGACGGTTCTGCCACTTCGATGCCCAAATCCTTGCAGAGCTTTCGCACCATCTGATCCTGCATTTTCGATTCCGGCTGACCGAAGGTGCCGACCCAGGTGTCGTATTCCGGGATCGGCTGCCAGGCCTCCGAGATCATTTCAGCAAGCTTGGCCGTCGGGGTCCCGCTTTTTGTGGCCTCGCGAATCCGGCTGTACTTGATGCGGAATTCGGCGAATGACTTGATTTGCCGGAGGTGTGGCAGCATTAGCTCCACGAATGTCGCGGGAGGAAACGGAAGCGGGAACTTGATCACAAATGAGGGATCGGGCTGCATCCCTTCGAGGCCGGCAATAATCTCATTCGCACGGCGCAGATCTTCGTCCGGGTTCTGTGTTCCCAGCCGGTAATCCGGCAGTGTCCACCAATAGGTTTCCCAGCGGGATCCGGACCGGAGTTCCTGGATCAGTTCGAGCGCGGCGAGCACTTTCGGGCCATTGCGCGGCCCCCAGATCCCCTCGGCCAATTCTTGGAGGATTTCGTGCGGATCTCGATCCGGATTCCACAGCAACTGGCTCGCGGCATACATGCTGTATATATTATTGAGATGGTGCGCTTCCATTTCGGACCAATAAGATGCCGGCTGGACCTGCAGCGCTCCCTGCTTCATTTGCCGGCAAAACTGCTTGTAGACCTGGGCATTGACATATAGAGACGGAAGCTGATCGCTCTCGTACTCGGTTGTATACCAGCCCCAAATGCCGACCTTGAGGTCCAGTTTCCCGGCGTGTTCATGGAAACGTTCGCGCTCCCCCGGCTTGAACAAGTGCGGCATGCTCATTTCCAGAAGGAGGTAGTCGGAAAACCCGTTTTGCACGAGTTGATCCATATAATCGAGTCCGGCTGCCCAGGCATCGATGCCCATCCGGATTTTGGGATTGCGGGCTTTGAATTTCTGCTCCAGCAGCCGCATGTATTTGAAAACGTCTGCGCGGTTTTTCAGGTTGCCCGGGTCATAAAAATGGCCGATCAGACGGTCCACGTCCGGCGCCAGGCGGGCGTAGAGGTCATAGTATTTCTCAAATGCCCGATGCACCCCGGAGTCGTCAAATGCCGACTTCCCGGGCTCAGGAGTATAGGTTACGTCGGGATCGAGCCAGCCATAGCCGTTGAATTCGGCAGCCCAGATCCAAAGGGAGACATTCTGGCCGTTCTTCTTGACGAATTGGGCGAGCTTCCTCTCCCGATCTTGAAATGCCTCGGGAGATCCCATGACGGCATAGCTGTAACAGGTCTCCATGAGCTGGGCGCCGCTGAAGCCGAACCAGTCGTACATCGCGGCGTAATTTGCCAGTTGCTCATCGCTGTACAACCAGATGTTCATGCGGTTGTCGGCATACGGATTTACAAACGCGCCGCGGACGTGCTGTGGCACCCAGGGACACACGGTCCATTCCCGTTCTGGTATCCAGGGCTTTTCAGAGACCTGGAGTGAAGGAATCACAAGCGCATCGTCTTGCTGCCGGCTCTGGATAATCAGCCGCTGCACCGCACGCTTTAATCCTCGATCAGTGCTTCCTACGGCCAAGACCAGCGGCCGGCCGGCTGCGCTGGTCGTCGAAATGGCAAAACTCTCCACGGATCCGGGAGGTGCCGATAAAGAAACCGGTAAACTAAGCGGCTTGCTGGACAGGATTATGGCAGGAAACGCCGCGGGCACTTCTGACAGGTTCATAGCCACCCGAGGCGGCTTCTTAAGAACCTTCTCGAGGTAGCTCGTCAGATCATACGTGACGCGCTTTTCCAGTGGAGTCCCTGGCGCGGCAATCACATAGGCCGTTGAACCGTGAGGGAATCGGATCTCGGCCAAGCCGGTGGTGATTGAAGCCAGAGCGGCGAGGCACAGAGCGGGAAAACACGGGCGCATTCTGGCACCTCCTCTCAAGAGAATGACCGAAGCATGGTCCCAATGGAATCCGGCATCCCGGCAGAACTCGGGGCTGGGAGTTGTCTCCTGCGAGCGGACGGCAGGCGGCGAGAATCCCGGAGGGGCAGAAAATGCAGCCCCTCCGGGCCTCGGGGGAAAACCGCAGGGTGCAAGCCTCTGCGGCGAACATAATGCAAACCTCAGAACTCAACCCGCAAAGCGAACTGTATGACTCTCGGGGTTTGGCTCTTGGTCAGGATCTGACCGAACGCGAAGCCGTTCAACGTCGTATTCGGCGAACCCAGGTTGGGATGGTTGAAGGCATTGAACATCTCAGTCCGGAATTGCAGCTTCGTGCCTTCACGAATTCTGAAGCTCTTGTAAATCGCAGCGTCGAAAAACCGGCTGGCCGGACCAAACAGAATACCAGTTCCAGCGTTTCCGAATGTTCCTGCATCAGGTGCGGCGAAGGCGCTCGTGTCAAACCATTTGCTCATTGTAGGATTGTCAATGTTGCCATTGCCAATTCGTTTGGCCCGAACACTGAAGATCCCCACATTGGCGGGATCTCCTGAATACCCGATCGTGAATGGACTGCCAGACTGGTAGAGAATGGCTATCCCAGAGAGGGTCCAGCCGCCAAGGATCTGATCAACCACGCCTCCTTGGCTCATCCAGCGCCTCCCCCTGCCAAACGGCAGATTGATGAGGAAGTGCGCCTTATCCAGGTTCGGCACATAGCCACCCGGCCCATCGAACAGATCCTTGGCATAGATGAAGGGGCCGGACTGGATCATGTTCTTAGCAAAGGTGTGCGACCACTGGAATGTGTAACTGGGAGAGCTCTTCTTGACCAGGATCTCCAGGGAGTCATAACGCGCATGGCCATCATGAAACGTCATGCTGACCCCGGAATACTGTTTGTAGAGTCTTCGGTCATTGACAGTTCCGGCGCCAATCGGAGCCTGACTGATGGAATAGCTGGATTCGAGCTTCAGACTGTTCTGATCTTGGACATTGACCTCCGCGAGCATTTTCCAGGGCAACTCCCTTTGGACCCCGAGAGTCATTTGCTGAAGGTATGGCGTCCGCAGGTTGGGATATCTCCCGCTCGTACTTGGAAGCGGGGCCGAGCCGATTGTCCCGAAAGGTTGCAACATTGTCAGCGCCGGGTTTACCACTGCGGACGTCGAAACCGATCCTCCATAGGGAATGGTACCCGTCTGGTTGAACATGGTGTTGCCGTCTTCGAGCAAGTAAAAGGAACCGTACCCTCCCCGGACCACCGTCTTGTTGTCCGCAAACGGTCTCCAGGCGAATCCAAATCTGGGAGAAAAATTGTTGTGGTCGCCGAAGACCAGTGTGTGAACCGGCAGTTTCGTCTTGTCGGCAGTGATCAGGAAGTCCTTATAGGAGTTATATACAAACGGATCCGGAATGGCCGACTGGACTATGTGGTCCCCTGCCAGCGCGATCTTCTGTGAATCATAGTCAAATCCACCCCAGAGGTCAGATACCTCGGAGGGGAGAGTGTTCAGTTCATAGCGCAGGCCGACGTTCAGTGTCAGCCGCGGAGAAACCTTCCAGTCATCCTGCACATAGAAAGAGTAATCCCCATACCTCTGTTTCCGGATGACATATCCCAGGCTCTCCGAGGCACTGTAGGGTAATCCCAGAAGATAATCGCCGGCTGCCACTCCGGTCGCGTACCCGTTGAAACCCAGCGAGACCTGGTACTCTGGCGAGCGGGTTTTGTCCATGCCCTGGTTACGGAGCGTAGCTCCAGCCTTGATCAAGTGGTTCCCATGGAACCAGGTGAGGTTCGCCACGTATTCGTAGGAGTTCTGAATAAACCCGAGGGGAAATCCCCACATTGCGTACCCGTCAAAGTCCGTAATGCTAACCACCGGCAGACGGTCGGGAGGCGGCTGGGTGGAGCCGAACCCTTGGATGTAGGTGGAGGGCAGCTTGTCAGGCTTTTTGCTTTGAAGCAACAGGTTCTCATGGTGATAACCGAACCGGGCTTCCGTGATAAACTTGGGACTCCACGACCGAGTCCAGCCTGCGCCGGAGTTGTAGAATTTGAACTGTTCCTCGTGGTTGATGCTGGTCGCAGATAGGGGTGCCGCAATCCCCGACCTGGGCTGAGCATTAAGCCGGCCGAAAAGGTCGTCCTTGGCGGTCAGTTTGTAATCCACCCGCGTGATATACTGGTCCCAATTTCTCTGGGTGGTAAAGGGGCGAATAAGGTTGGACGTGACTCCCGGCAGATTGCTGTGCGGCATCATTGCTTCCAAATAGGCCACCGCCACCGGGCTCAGACGGCTGCTCGGGATGATGTTTCCCGGGAAAGGCTGTCCTGTACGGGGATCTTTGACAACTCTGCTGGGGAGGAACTCGCTCAGATCTCCAGTTCGCATCTTGTCGGTGAAGACAGACCCTCGCGGCTGAACAGAATCACGCTCGCGGTTGCCTTCCCAGTTGAAGAAGAAGAACGCCTTGTTCCGGAAGATCGGGCCGCCCAGGTTTGCGCCGTACTGGTTGCGTTTGAGCGAGTCCTGAATGTGCGTGGTGTAGTTGCCCGCGTTTAAGGCGTAGTTGCGCAGATACTCCCAGGCGGCGCCATGGAACTGGTTGCTGCCACTCTTGGTGGCCAGCTGAATTTCCGCACCTCCACGCCCGTACTCCGCGGCGAACTGGCTTTTGTCAATCTTGAATTCCTGGATGGCGTCGACCGATGGATTCATCGCAGGGCCATTCCAGATGTTAAATGTGTTGTCAACGCCGTCGACCGAGTAGGAGTTTTTCGCGGAGTTGGTGCCGCCAACCGTCACCGCCTGAGCAAAGTAGGTGATCAATGCCCCACCGTAACTGCCCGTGATGCGAGCCCCGGGCATGAGTGCCGCCAGCTGGCTGAACTCGCGGCCGTTCAGCGGCATCCCAATGACCTCCTGCGTGGATACGATCGAGCTCACGGCTGCGCTGTCGGTAGACACCAGCGCCGCGGCGCCCGTCACCTCGACGGTGGCCGAGATATCACCAACCTCCAGCTTGACATCGACGCGCCTCTTTTCTCCCACCTCAACCTTGATGCCCGGGTAAACAGCTTTCTTGAAACCCGCCTGCTCCACGACGACGCGATAGGTGCCGCTATTCAGATATGAGAATGTGAAGACGCCCGAATCGCTGCTGACGGTTGTCTGCCTTATACCCTTGAGCTCATCCTCAAGGGCGATGGTGACACCGGGAATGACACCTCCAGAGGCATCCGTAATCGTTCCCAATATCTGCCCTTCCGGTATCTGGCCGCGGCACAGCGGCGGCGAAGCGGCCGCAACGAGCAGAATGAACATCAAATACAAAAGACTCGGTTTGCGCATAAACCCTCCGTTAGCTTTAGGAATTTCCGCCCACCTTGAATCCTGATAGCACACCTGTATCCAGGTGCCTGTGTGACTTTGCGGTCCCTTCCCGCGCTCCGTGCGGAGCGATGCCCTTGCCGCTTCATCTCGCGGATGACTTGTAGACCTGTCGCCGCTTGAAGTGCGGCCGACATGGTTCCAGGCAGGTAACCTCGGCAGGAGATAGATGTCCGAGGAGTATGTGACATCATGGACACACCATTCTGTCCTTCAAGACTGCGAACTTTAGAGCGGACGGCGCGTGCGAGACTCGTTCTGTGGACTTGCCAGGGTTAGAAGCCAGCAGCAGAGTCTTGTCGTCCGGTTCCGCAAATGATCGCCGGCTCGGCTGACCAGAACTGCTTTGCATCCCCTTACGCCTCCGAGGATGCAACCTTAGAACATAATGATCTTCAACAGTGAACAATATAGTCACAAATTTTTCCAAGTCAAGCACTTTTAGGGGTGCAATCAGAAGTGCGACCCAGTTTCAGGTCGTTTTTGTGACATTCTTGTCATGGCGCTGAACAAATTCCCACCGATGCAGTAAATAAGCATGGGCAACTCTAACCAGGAGGAAATCCCATGTCGAAACGGTTCTCCGATGTGGAGGGCAAGATAGCACCAAAACGCGGGCTGGAGGAGCGTCTGAAGGATCAGCCTGAATTGAGGGCAAAGGTTGAGTCCCTTTTGGAGGTTGTTGAGAATGCCGCCGGCGATGTGGAGAAGGCAGCCGAGGCCGAGAGGCGGGTAACGGAGGAACTGCGCCAAATGGGCAACGAAGCTTTGCATGCTTGGGCACGGCGACAGGGAGAGAAGAAGGAAAACGAGTTTGCTGACAAGGCGGGGGCCCGCCGGAAGGTAAAAAAAACGTCTATTGGCACACGCGGTACGGAAGAATCGAAATAGTCGAGCAAGTTTTCCGGCAGGGGCGGAAGGAATGTGAGATTCGCCCTTTCTCCGCTTCGGCGGAGGTCGAATGCCGTGGATGTTCGGAACCACTTGAAAGAGCGATCGTGGATTTCGGAGCCGACGCAGCGGGAGCGCGGATTCCAGAAAAACTGAGAGAGCATTACGGGATCGAATTGCCTGCCAGTACGTGCTGGCAAATTGTGCTGCGGCATGCGCGGGCGATCCAGAGCAGCCCGCAGACAGCCGCAGAGCTTCCCGATCGGGCGGGAGTCGATCAGGTGGTGGTGGAAGTTGACGGCAGCATGATTCCAATAGTCGAAACTGCCGAGCCCACCCGAGATGGCCAACAGGTCGACCGGCGAAAAACTCGTATCGTGAGTTGGAAGGAAGCGCGTTTGGGCTTGGCTCATGAACTCGGCTCGATAACGCCGGTATTCGGTGCAACGATGGGCGTGGCCGAAGAGGCGGGGGACGAGATGCTTCGCTGTGCCGTTCGGGCAGGAGCGGGGCTGAAAACCAAGATACACTGTGTGGGGGACGGAGCTCCCTGGATTGCCGACCAAGTAGATTTGAAGTTCGAACCACAGGCCAGTTTCCTGGTCGATTTCTACCATCTCTGCGAATACTTGGCCCCGGCTAGTGACAGTATTGCGGGCGACAACAAAAAGGCCTGGATGGAGAAGCAGAAGGAGGCACTCAAAGAGAACCGCACCCGGGAAACACTTGAAGCACTGCGACCGTTCCTGGAGGGTGATGAAGTTTGTGATGCCAACGCTCCAGTTCGAGTTGCCTATCGATATATGACGAATCGGCCTGGCCAATTCCATTATCAAAACGCCCTTGCAGCTGGACTTCCAATCGGATCGGGTGAGGTGGAAAGTGCACACCGCTATGTGATCCAGATCCGGCTCAAACTCTCTGGCGCATGGTGGAAAATAGAAAACGCCAGGAGCATGCTGGCTCTCCGTATATACCGGGCGAACGGAGATTGGGAGAAATACTGGAGCTCTAATCAGCTGAAGGCGGCCTGAAACTGGGTCGCACTTCTGATTGCACCCCACTTTTAGGGATCAATCCGGCCTGCGGCAGTTTGCCGGCACCGGTGGCAATTGAGCTGCTTTCATGGCTCGTGGAAGCAGTCTGCTCACACCGGATCTCCTCCCGTGAAGATTCTCGAGCGACCTGCAGAGTATCCTCTTGTTTAGGGCCCGCACAAAAATGACTTGGCATTTTGGCGCGAGCGCCGCAATAGTAACCGGTTCAGTTGCTGTCGAGGAAGTGCAACCCTCCACCAAATCCTCCCGCGCACTCAGCGGTTCATACGGGCTTTCCTGCCTTTTCCGGTAAATCACGATCGAAGCCAGCCCGCAGGCGCAATGCATCTTCGCCCTGAGAAAAACTCTTCCTCCGCCGTGGCTGCGACCATATAATCCGCATTTTGCGATTCAATTATTCATGCGAAGGCGGGATATGAAGCCAGAAGAACGACAAGAGCAAATCATGGCGCAGTTGCGCGCTCTTCAATCCGAGATGGGTGTTGAGGAGCTGGCCGAGCTGTTCAAGGTCTCACCTCTTACCATCCGCCGCGATTTGGAGCAGTTGGAACGATCAGGGGCCATCATCCGCACCCATGGGGGCTGTGTTCTCCGCACCACCGTAGAATCCGTCTACCACCAGCGGGTGGCCCACAATTTTGAGCTCAAACAGGCCATCGGCCGGGCAGCCGCCGAGGAGGCCAAGAGCGGAGACATGATCCTCATCAACGACGGGTCGACGCCCTTCCACCTTGCCGCCCACCTTGGGGACAAGGGAAACCTCTCGGTCTACACGAACTCGATGGCTGTTGTGGCAGAACTCACTCGCTTTCCGAACATACAACTCTATATCCTGGGAGGGCAATACAACTCGGCAATGCACTACATGGGCGGCAGCATGACAGAGCAGCTCCTGGAAGGACTGTATTTCGATTCCGTGTTCATGGGTGCTGACGCGGTCGACAGCAAGGGCAATTGTCTTGTGGCGGATCCGGGTATTGCCCGTCTCACGCAGGCCATGCTGCGTCGCGGCAAACGCAAAATCCTGCTGGCAGATCACACCAAGGTGGGAGCCGTTGGGCATGCTGTCTATGCCAGGCTTTCCGATCTGGATGCCTGGTACACGACGCCCGGCATCAACCCCAACCTGCTTGCCAATTTCCGGAAGCAAACCTCGGTCAAAACCGCCAAGTTATGAGACCTGATGGAAGAACCGAGATTTTCTAACAGCACGGATCGCTGCCTGATCACCGCCCAAAACTCCCGACATGCCCGGTTGATCTCTGTGCCTCAGGGTGAAACGCATGCCGCGCGCCGCAACGGGAATTATCTCAGTCGCCGAACGCTGAGATTCCTGAACCTCTACGTCACCTGCATGGGCTCCGCGCCACTGCCCACGTCTCCAGGGCCGATCTCGCTCGCCTGGCAGCCGCCTTCGATCCGCTTCTGGAGCCGGGCCTTCTAATCTCTGCCTGAGCCTGATCTCTCCAAGTCAGGTGATTTTTCGACTGCGCCGAAAAAACGCTTTGTTCCGTCCATCGCGATCGTATAATTCGGATTCGTCGATTAAATCGTTCACACAAAGATGCGAGCCATGACGCCTGACGATCGATCCCAAGGGGGAATAATCCATGTCGTATGACAGCTATAGCCACGAACGCAATTGGGGAGCAAGGCTGATGGAGTATGAGTATCGGGGCTACCGCATGGTTGCCATGGAGAACCGTTTCATCCGCGTAGCCATTGCAGCAGGCAAGGGCACCGACATATTGGAGTTTCTCTACAAGCCGCTGGACGTGGACTTTATGTGGCGGAGTTATACCGGCCTGCGCCCATTTCTCAATTCCACGCCGACGGTCGCCAGCCCTCAGGGGAGCTTCATCGACTTCTATGCGGGCGGCTGGCAGGAGATGCTACCCAATGCCGGAATGAACTGCATTTATAAAGGTGCGCCCCTTGGAGTTCACGGAGAGGTCTGTCTCCTTCCCTGGGATTACCGCGTCGTCCGCAACCAGCCGGACGGCGTGTCGGTCACCTTTTCCGTGCGCGCATGGCGCATCCCATTCTACGTTGAAAAAACTCTCAGTCTGAACAACGAAGCCCCAGTCCTTTCGATAGTAGAAACAATCCGCAACGAAGCGAAAGAGCCGATGGATCTCATGTGGGGCCATCATCCCGCCTTAGGCTCGCCGTTCCTGGATGACTCCTGCCGGCTGTTCCTCCCGCCCTGCCGCGTGCGCACACCCGAGGAATACCCCTCTCCCAACTCGCGGCTCGAAAAGGGGCAGGAGACCGATTGGCCCTTGGTAATTGGCAGGCACAATGAAACCATCGACCTTTCGCATATCCCTTCCGCCGAAGTCCGGTCTCACGACATGGCCTATATGCATGGGATGCGAGAAGGGTGGTACGCATTGCTCAACCAGAAGCTGGGCGTTGGTTTCGGGCTTCGCTGGGATCACGAGACCTTTCCCTCTCTCTGGTTCTGGCAACTGTACCGCGGCGGAGTTGGCTACCCCTGGTATGGAATGAATTATACTCTGGCACTCGAGCCGGTTTCATCCTATCCCCAGACCCTCTCGGAGGCAATCAAGGCTGGCTCCCAGATTGTCCTGGCTGCCGGCGAGGAGCGCAGCACTCGATTGTTGGCCGTCGCCTTTGTCGGCCATGAGGAGGTGCGCGGGATAGGCGACGAGGGCTCCATTTATTGACTCTTGCATTCGTGTGCGCGAGGTCCCAGAACGGATTGGGTGCGCGAGGTTCCAGCAAAAAGGTTGACTCGTACGACTAAATGACTATTATGCTCATGAAATGGGATCATAATGTTCTTACGCTCAAGGAGCATACATATGAGCACTCCTGCAATCAACATGACCATTGATTGGGCAAAGGTAGATCTGGGAAAGGTCCCCCGCATCGTAACAGACGAAGTCCCCGGGCCCAAGTCCCGTGAAATGCATGGCCGGGCCGCGAAAATCATGAAAGGGTACTCGAGCCAGGTTACCCTGTTCCCGGTCGTGTTTGAAAAGGGTTATGGCTGCACCCTAACCGATGTAGATGGGAACACGTATCTGGATTTTTCTTCAGGAATTTACGTTACCACGCTGGGTCACTGTCACCCGAAAGTCACCGAGGCCGTGCAGAAGATGGCCGGCCAGCTCGTGAATTGCCATGACTTCACGACGCCCGTAAAGCTGGAACTCCTCGAAAAAATCAAAGAGATCATGCCGGGCGATCTATCCGGCGTGCAGCTTTATGACAGCGGAACGACAGCCGTCGAGGCCGCTCTCCGCGTGTGCCGCGCGTCGACCGGCAAATACGAGTTTCTATCGTGCTATGGCGATTTCCATGGAAAGAGCGGGCATTCAGTCAGCCTCGCGCGCATGAAGAAAGTAAACGGTCCAGGTCGAGCGCAGGGCTTCTACATGCTCCCGCGCCCCAACCCGTATCGTCCTCTCTTCAAGAAGCCGGATGGAACCATCGACACGGATGCATACTTTGACTTCTTCGACGAATTCATTGCCGAGGCGACAGTCGGACAGATCGCCGGCATCGTCCTGGAACCCATCCAAGGATGGGCAGGGTCCATTTTTCCTCCAGATGATTTCTTCCCCAAGCTCCGCCAGTGGTGCGACAAGAGAGGCATACTCTTCGTTGCAGACGAAGTGTTGACTTCCATGGGGCGAACCGGCAAGTTCCTCGCTCTGGAGCATTGGGGCGTCGTTCCCGATGTGGTGACTCTCGGCAAGGGCTTCGGCAACGGTTTTCCGGTCACGGCAATGGTGGTGCGGGAACCCTACGCCGACTCGGTGGAAAAAATCAGCGCTTCCACGAGTTATGGCGGGAATCCGATGGCCTGCGCCGCTGCGCTGGCATCGATCAGAGCGATCGAGGAAGAGGGCTTGCTCGAAAATGCCCAGCGCCTGGATCAATACTTCATCAAGCGTCTAAACCAGCTTAAGCAAGACCATCCTATCGTAGGCGACGTGCGCTGCAAGGGCTGCCTGATGGGCGTCGAGCTGGTAAAGGATCGCACCACCAAGGAGCCGTTCAACGAAGCCGGCAAGCTTGTCTACCAGATTGCATTTCGCAAGGGCTTGGCCTGGATTCCGGCGGGACACATTCTCCGCATGAGTCCCCCGATCGTTATGGACGTGGATGTGGCGGCGAAGTGCATGGACATCGTCGAAGAGGCTATCTGGGAAACCGAGAAGACATTCGGTTACTGTTGATGCATGTGCGGCGGCTCCATTTGGGGGGCGCAAGCATGCCCGCGACTTGTGTTCGATCAAGCAACCCGCGTCTACCGGAAGCGGCAGCAATTCGGCGCCTTCGCACGCACGTCATCACAATATCACAATCGTGAAGGAGCATAGCGGTCGATTCGGCGCTGCGTGGATTCATCCTGATTGGGACCGATATGAGATCTATCCGCTTGGGCATCATCGGGTGCGGCCTCATGGGCCGCGAGTTGGCGAGCGCTGTGTCCCGCTGGCACCATCTGACAGAACCGGGCGCAAAACCGGAGATCGTCGCCATCTGCGACCGCTTCGACCAACAGGAAAATGATCTGGCACGGTGGTACAAGGAGAATTTTCCGAGCATTACCCAGGTAGTCTCGGATTATCGAGAGCTGGTTGCGAATCCAATTGTAGAGGCGGTCTATATAGCCGTGCCACACCATCTGCACAAGGAGTTCTATTGCGCCGCCATCGATGCCGGCAAGCATCTCATGGGAGAAAAGCCCTTCGGGATAGACAAAGCGGCAAACGATGCCATTCTGGAGTCCTGCCGCCGTCATCCCGAATCCCTGGTGCGCTGCTCCTCGGAGTTCCCCTTCTTCCCCGCGGTTCAGCGCATGGGCGAAATGGTCGAAGGGGGCGCTTTCGGGACAATCATCGAAGTCAACAGCGGCTTCCTGCATTCCAGCGACCTGGATCCGGACAAGCCGCTCAACTGGAAACGAATGATCGAGTTCAACGGGGAATATGGCTGCATGGGAGATTTGGGCATGCACGTCTGCCATGTCCCTTTCCGCGCGGGCTGGAGGCCCAAAGAGGTCAGCGCCGTTCTCTCCAAGATCGTCACAGAGCGACCTGATGGAAAGGGAGGCAGGGTGCCCTGCCGTACCTGGGACAATGCAACTCTATTGTGTCGCACCCTGGATCCCACGACGGGCAGCACTTTTCCATGGACCATCAAGACTCAGCGCGTCGCTCCAGGCGAGAAGAATACGTGGTACCTGGAAATCTTGGGAACCAAGGCTTGCGCGCGCTTTTCCACCAAGAATCCAAAGCTCCTGCAAGTGCTGGATTACCGCGGGGGGGAGCAGGAATGGCGACACGTGGACATGGGATATCAATCAACCTTTCGATCCATTACCGGGCAGATCTTCGAGTTCGGCTTTACGGATTCGATCCTCCAGATGTGGGCTGCATATTTCTACGAGCTTGTGCATGGGCACCCGCTTAAACGCTTTGCCGGTTGCGTGACACCGGAAGAGACTGCTTTGAGCCATGTGCTGTTTACGGCCGCGCTGGCTTCCGAGAAGCACGGCCGGACTATATGTTCAGACTGAAAAGGAGAAGACACTGATGCGAAACATACGCTATGGGCGCCTGTTCAATCGCGACGAGCGCTGTGTGATCATCGCCATGGATCACTGCCTGTTCGACGGCCCGATCCCCGGAATGCTGGATTTGCCGGAGACGGCACGAAAAGTAGCATCGTGCGTGGACGGGATACTCCTGTCTCCCGGGATGCTTCCCCACTGCTCCCATGCTTTCGATTACAAAGGAGCGCCGATGGCCGTCGTGCGCCTCAATTGGAGCACCACTTATTGCTTCAAGTGGGAGTACCACCAGGCCGTCACCATTTCGGCCTTTCGCCCTGCGGAAGCTCTCCGCCTGGGTGCCGACGTTGCGCTGGTCTCCCTCACCCTTCAAACCGGCAGTGAGGAAACCGATGCCCGGAATGTCGAGGTGTTCCGTGAGCTCTGCTGCGAGGCCAAAGAGCTGGGAATGCCCGTTGTAGGCGAATACTTTCCGGCCAAGGCAGAGGAACTCTCGCCGGAGGAACTGCACCAGAAAGTTTGCATGGGTGCGCGTATTATTAGCGAGCTAGGGGCCGATCTAATAAAGACCTTTTATACAACCGACTTCAAAGCAGTAACCGGCAGTTGCCCGGTCCCTGTACTCGGCCTCGGCGCTGCAAAGCTTCCCACGCAGCTCAAGGCCCTGGAATTGGCCGCGAGAGAGGTGGAGGATGGGGCCGGCGGCGTCGTATTCGGCCGCAACGCGATCCAGGTTCCCAACCCGATTTCGTTTCAAAATGCGCTGTGCGACGTGGTGAAACGTGGCGTGCCCCCAGCGGAGGCTGCCCGGAAGCATGCTCTGAAGGACTGACCTGCCTCCCACGCAGCTATGTGAGACGGTCAACCGTTCCATCGATGGGACAAGGGCAGGCCCGAAGCAGAAGCGCTCGTGAAATGCCTCATTGAGGAGCTTCTCAAGACAAGGGGATACTTGGAAGGGGCGCGACATGAAACAACACAAATCCGGACGCAATGGTCCCGATCGTCGCCAGTTTATCAAACAGGCCGTGACGGCGGGCATCGTGGGTCCCGGCCGGATCCTCGGTGAGGAGAACCCAGGTACTGGCGGCCGGAGCAAAACCCCTCAACGGTCAGAGCCGAGTGCCGGAATAGAATTCCCACGGATGTTCGAAGGCCCGGCTCTCAACATGATCGCCTTTCCTTTGGGGGGAGTTGGAACCGGGTCCATTTCCCTTGGCGGCAGGGGAGAACTGAAGGACTGGGAAATCTTCAACAGGCCCGACAAAAGCTATAGTCCTCCTTACTGTTTCGCTTCGCTCTGGCTCCGGGACAGCAAGAAAGGAAGTGTCGCCCGCATTCTTGAGGCCCGATTCTCTCCACCTTATGAGCGAGGGCCAAGCGGTCTCGGCTCGAATAATCTGCCCGGACTACCCAGATTCTCCCACGCAAAATTCATTGGCGAGTTCCCATTGGCCGCGATCGAGTTCGAGGATGATGACCTCCCAATTCAGGTCCGTCTCGAGGCTTTCAATCCTTTCATTCCCCTTGACCCGGAGGCATCGAGCCTTCCTGTTGCTGTTCTTCGCTACAGAGTGAGGAATCCCGGTAGGTCATCGATCCCAGTTTCAATCGCAATGAGCATCGACAATCCGGTTGGGAGCGCAGGACGAACGGGAGAGTACCGTGAAGCGTCCGACCTGAAGGGCATCTTCATGCACGATCCTGCAGTCGACCAACTCCACCCGCTACGGGGTTCCTTCGTGCTCGCGGCCAAACCCGATTCCGGTGAAATCTCCTATCTCCTGGGTTGGCGAGGTTACGGCTTCTGGGTTCCACCCATGACTTTCTGGAAGGATTTTTCGGAAGATGGGAAGCTGGACCCGAACCTTCACCCGGAACCCAACAAAACAGCTTCGGTTTGCATGATGCAGTCCGTCGCCCCGTCCGGCGAGGGCACCTTCACATTCCTCCTGGCTTGGCATTTTCCCAACAGGACGCCTGAGCGCTGCGGCTGGACAGCACCAACAGGTGAAGAGAAGACAATCATCGGGAATTACTATACGCAACGGTTTAGGGACGCCTGGGACGCCGCGCAATACGCGGGCGCCCATCTTCCGGAACTGGAGAAGGGAAGCCGGGAATTTCTGCAAACCATGAAAGCGACTACTCTGCCTCCCCCTGTCCTGGATGCAGCCATGAGCAATCTGTCGACGCTTCACACCAACACCTGCTTTCAGACTGCTGATGGGCGTTTCCATGGTTTTGAGGGCTCGGGGAATCAGTCCGGCTGCTGTTTTGGCAGTTGCACGCACGTTTGGAACTATGAAGCGGTTTTGGCATCCCTGTTCCCTTCCTACTCCCGCTCGCTGCGCGAGCTTTCCCTGGGATTTTGTACGGATGAAGAGGGACGGATGGATTTTCGCTACTTCTTGCCTTACGGCAAGCAGCGTTTTGGCATGGCCGCAGCCGACGGGCAGATGGGCAGCTTGATGAAATTCTACCTCGACTGGAGACTGTCAGGTTCTGCTGACTGGCTCCACAGCTGGTGGCCCAAATTCAGGAAAGCCCTTGAGTTTGCCTGGATTCCCGGGGGATGGGACGCGGACCGCGATGGAGTTATGGAAGGGGCGCAGCATACAACTTTTGATGTGGAGTTCTATGGTCCCAATCCTCTGTGCACGGTCTGGTACCTCGGGGCGCTCAGAGCGGGAGAAGAGATTGCCCGCGCGGCGGGTGACGAAGCCGCCGCCGATAAATACAGGCGTCTTTTTGAAAAGGGTTCTTCATGGGTCGATGCGCATCTCTTCAATGGAGACTTTTACATCCAGAGAGTTCAAGGGCGGCCAACTTCCCAGATCGCCAAAGGGCTCCTGATAGGCGCAGGCTCCCGTGGCACGGAGGACCCCGATTTCCAGATGGGCGAGGGTTGCCTGACAGATCAGCTGGTCGGACAGTACTTTGCAAATCTCGCCGGTCTTGGAGATCTCCTCGATAGGTCCAAAGTCCGCCAGGCGTTGCAGTCCATTTACCGAAACAACTTCAAGAAGAAACTGGTTGCTCACGAGTCATTCGCGCGTGTTTTTGCGGTGAACGATGAAGCGGGAGTCATTGTCTCGGATTTTTCTAATAAACCCCGACGGCGCACGAATCTGACCTCCTCACCGGAGATCTGGAGTGGCAGTGAATACCAGCTCGCGGCTCACATGTTTTACGAGGGATTGTATGCAGACGCTCTGGAGATCGTGGAGTCCATACGCCGGAGACACGACGGAGAGCGTCGCAACCCCTGGAATGAGCTGGAATGTGGACACCACTACGCAAGAGCTTTGGCGGCCTGGTCGTGCGTCCTGGCGCTATCGGGATTCGACTACGAGGCCAGCAAGGAAATAGTGACACTCGCGCCGCGCATGCAGGGCAATCTTGTCCGTGGTTTCTGGAGCGTGCCCACGGGGTGGGGTTCTTTTGAGAAAAATGCATCCGCTTCCTCTTTGGAACTGCGCATCTCGCCAACCAGAGGCCATCTGGCGTGCCGGCAGATGCGCTTGCCATCCCCCTCAACCGCTCCCAGAAGTGTTTCGGTTCACCTGAAGAGCGCTCCAGTGAAAGCGAATATTAGCGTTGAAGGCAAGTACTCGATTGTACAAATGTCCGGCAGTCAGATTATCTCCAGAGAAAACCCTCTGCGTGTAGTTTTGGGCTAGCAGAATTGCGAGCCGTGGCCATGGATATGGACTGGTCCTGATCTGAGGGCACCCATTCGATTCGAATGATCGTCTCGTACGTCTGAACCCCTGAGGCGTACGCAGCTCAGCGACCTTATTAACACTTGGCGAGGCATCATTATGAGAGCGAAATCAGTGGGGATAAAAACGCAAATACTCCTTATTAATGGTCTGCTACTGGCAGTCAACTTCGGTTCGTTGCCCGCACAAGAGAGTTCGATTCTCCTCGGCGACAGGCAGGCAAACCGGACAGCCGTTGTTATCGCCTCGGATAGCGGTCCCGGGACGCTCGCTGCCGCAACGCGATTCCAGAACTATTTGTCAAAAGTAACCGGGCACAAAGTTCCCCTGTGGACAGACTCCGAGGTTCTGCTTGATCAGTTGAAGGAGCAGAATGTGATTCTCGCCGGACGCCTTCCTGCAAACCGCTGGACGGACGGCTTGCTCAGCCTGGCACCTCCGGCTGAAGGCAATGAAGGTTTCAGCATCCTGACGGTCAAGCGCCCCGAACACAATTATGTTCTGGTGCGTGCCCTCAACGACTCGGGAGTGCGCTACGGATTCCACCGGCTGATGGAGGAACTCACCGTCGACGGGAATGGAGGAGCACGACTTCCTGCCGTGAAGTTGAGTCAGGCACCGACTGTGAGAGGACGCATCCTCGGCCTGTTCTGGAATGGCGGCATACCCCCCAGTGAAGCCGTCCAGAAGAATCCGGAGAACTGGCCCATCGAGAAACTGCACCTTTATATGGATCTGATGGACTCCCTGGGGTTCAACGGCCTGCAAACCTGGGACCATCTCGCCGGCAACTATCGGGGTTCTGAGTTTTCCTTCACGCGCACGCAATGGCGCAGCAAGCTGATCGACATCCTGGCCCGCAATCATCTCAGAGGATGGACGAATCTCCTGTTTGTCTGGGCCAATACCGTCTGGGACGTAAGCACTCGCCAGGAGCTTGTTGTCAAGGAACTGGAAAAGGAAGATAACCTGCGCGCGCTCGGAGAGTATTACGATTATCAAGCGAGTCTCGCACCTTACCTCGACTACTTCATCTCCCACAACGTGGATCCCGGCGGCGGCAAGAACTTCGCTGACGTCCAGATGCTTCATCTCATGCTTCGAGGGCGTTTCGCTCAACAGAACCCACTCGTAAGGCCGGCATTCAGTTACTGGTACATGTTTGATGACAGCCAGTGGTGGGGTTGGAAGGGACCTATGGAGCAGGGAGCCCTGCGGCTCCTGGACATGAAAATGATGCCTCGCGACTCGATCCAGGTAGTCGGAGTCCACGGAGGCCGGCCCGAAACCTGGAAACAAACGCAAGTCTTGAGGGATTTCAAAACGAGAGGCTTCGACACCGGCATTTGGGCCTGGTATTGGGCTGATTTTGAATACCAGCCGGGATTGCATGTCCATGCCAGCAGGCTTCAGAAATACTTCGAGGCGCTGCCTCGTGACGTGGCGCGCGAACTCGCCTTCCACACGGTTGAATCGAGCAATCATGAAGTGAATCTACCCAGTCTCTACGCCGCGGCGCAGATGCTTTGGAACCCCGATCAGAAAGCGGCTGACCTGATCCTAAGATACTGCATGGGTCTGTATGGTCCGAAGGTCGGCCCGGTGATTTCCGAAGCGCTTCTGGAAATCGACCGCATCCGCTGCGCAAACCCGTTTTCACCGGGCTTCTGCGGTGCTGGAACCTCCAATCCCAAGGCGGACTTGGACTCCAGCCTCCAGTGGGCCGGCAGACTCAAGACTTTGCAGCCGGACCCGGCCTGGGTTCCCAAGTACCCGTTGCTTAAACCACTTCAGGCTCAGATCGCAGACGTTCAAAAGGCCTTCCAGGAGATCGGTGATTTTGCACGATTCCGGATCAGCGCTGAGGAAGTGACGCTCGCAGCAAAGCAGGCCACCGCGTCAAAGGAAACACTGGCACAGATGGTGGAAAAACTGCCTCCCATTTCGCAGTACATCATCGAATACCAGCGCCGGGAATCGATCATGAACGAATTGAAGAAACTCATTTCTTCGCGCTGATGGCTTGTCAGCGCATTATTCGTGCCGTCAAAGTCCAAAGGGGGTAATCATGTGCAATGATGGGATTGGTACTCGCGAGAATCGTCCCCGGTTTCGCCTGCTTGTCATTCTCCTGATCACGGTGGCGACTGCCGGATGCTATCTGTTTTCTGCGACGACAAAGGCGCAATATTTCGCGCACCCTGCTAAAGAGGATCGATTCGGTGTCATCGCACCCTGGTATCAGGAACTGAATGGGCAGTTCGACTTGCGGGTTCGCATCTCGGCGGAGACCATGAAACGGTTTCCCTGGTCGGGGCCGTGGGTCGGTCCGAAACTGCCCGGTTACATTATTGGGGGCAACTGGAAGATTGCCGATGACGGTGCGATCTCTATCCCAGCCACGGTAAAGGACGCCGACTACGGCTATCGGGTCTATTACGTCCTGCTCGGGCTGGTGGACTACTACCGGTACACGGGCGATCCGGCAGCCATAGCTCACGTCACAATGCAGGCCAATCACATTCTCGATTACACTCTGACAGGCACGGACCATCCCTGGCCGCGCTTTCCTATTAGTGTCCCGTGGGACTATTCAGCGGACGGGCATGCCCGGCCGAATTGGATTCAGTTGGACATCGCAGCTCACGAGGGTCTCACTCTCCTGAAGGCCTATCAGATGGTAGGCGAAGCGCGCTGGTTCGAGGAAGCCAAACACTGGGGAGACCTGTTTGCCCAGAACCTGAGAAGAGATCCCGCTTCTGCTCCCTGGGACCGGTTTGCCGGAAATCTGCCCCAAACGGAGAGCATTTCGCAGATCGCTGATGGCCCCGAGGGCAATCGCCTCACAGGGGGTGTGGCGATGATCCTCGAGTTCCTCGACGAACTGATCCGCATGGGTTACAAGGGGCCGCGGGGCGGCATCGTTGAGGCGCGCGACAGAGCCCAGGCTTACCTGCGCGACAAGCTCCTTCCCGCATGGGCGGATATGGACACCTGGGGCCGATTCTTCTGGGATTGGGAAGCGGCGGCGCAGACGGTCGGCCCCACCGACGCCGCCGCCCGTTATATGATGGCCCATCCGGATTACTTCCCGAACTGGCGTGCCGACGTCCGCAACATCATGGGCCTATATCTCCATCACACCGGTGTGTTCACTGGTTCTGCCGGAGATGCCTACAGCGGCGCCTGGGCCTATCCCGAATCGTGCGGGTGCTGCGGGCTATCGTTGGATTACTCCCCCATGGAAATGTCCGCGGCCTATGCACAGTATGGCGTTATGGCTGATAGCGCATGGGCGAGTGAGTTGGCGCGGCGGCAGATGATTCTTGCGACTTACCATTTCACAGAGAACGGCGTGGTCAGAGACGGGATCGATGGCAGCCAGATAGTGGCGGGAACCTGGTTCAAAATCGTGCACCCGTGGCCGCTGAAATATGTGCTCGATACCATGGGCTGGCTTCCCGAGGTTCTGGGCCCGAACAGGGAAAACCACATCATGCGCACCTCGAGCGTAGTCCGCTCGGTTATCTACGGCAGGGGACACATCGAATACTCCACCTTCAGCGCCTCAACAGACGGCGTTGATGTGCTGCGCCTGGCATTTGTTCCCTCCTCGGTAACGGGAAACGGAACGCCGCTCAGGCAGCGAGAAGATCTGAAGAGCAACGGCTACATTGCAAAGAAGCTGGAAAACGGCGATTGCATCGTTTCGATCCGACACGACGGTTTGACCTCCATGGTGGTCGAGGGAGAGGATCCGCAGCAGGTGATAGACGATGGAGGTTTCCAATATGCCGGAGAATGGAAAGCAACGCAGGACAGCAAGAACTTTGGCGGAGCGGCCCATTCCACAGATGTTCCGCGCTCGTCCATTGCCTGCAGCTTCTCCGGCAACCAGGTGCGGTTGATCGGCCCGGTCGGGCCCACGGGCGGCCTGGCTGACGTGTATATCGACAACGTCAGGCAGCTGGCGGGAATCGATTGCTGGAACCCAAAGACACTTCATCAGCAGGTGCTCTATTATCGAAACGGCCTTCCACAGGGTGAGCATCAGATAAAGGTTGTGGTGCGAGGTGAGCGTAATCCGGGGGCGGAAGGTGCATTCGTGTCGGTCGATGCCTTGCAGTACTCTGCCGCCACGGGATCCGCCGGCTTTGGTGCGGGCGGCGGGCCAAAGGACACACAGCGGATGATCTGCGGGTTTCCGGCCCGCGAGTACTCGGATTCCTCCGGCAACCGCTGGCTACCGGCCACCGAGTTCGTTGTGCGTACGGGCTCGATGACAGATCCGGTAAAGCTCACTTGGTGGAGACAACCTGTAACAGGAAACATCGCAAACACCCCCGATCCCGAACTCTACCGTTACGGTGTTCATGCGCCGGCCTTCTGGGCGAATGTGACTGTAGGACCGGGAATATACTACGTAAGGTTGAAGTTTGCAGAGCGAAGAAACGATTCCCTTGAAGTCTTAAAGCGTGCCACGAATGTTTTTATCAATGGGAGAAAGGTTGTCGGCGACATGGACGTGGCAGGCACTGCGGGCGGCTTCCAGAAAGCTGTCGACCTGGTCTTCAACAATATCGAGCCGAGAAGCGGTGTGATCGAAGTTCGCTTCTCGAACGAGCATGGGGGCGAGGCCGCAGTCCAGGCACTCGAAGTGGGGCCAGGCGCAGGTGGTCAGGGGGCGAAACCGGTTTCAGCCCAGGCCGTTTCCCAGCACGGTGGCAATTAGCAGGTGTCCCGGCAAAGCGAGGAGACCGCATAATTATCCATTCTCAAAACTGAAAACTCTTTGTGTTCAGAAACTTCCTGGATCTCAGCGTTTTTGTTTGTTACCTCATACTCAATATCTGGCTGGGCCTGTGGGTGGCACGGCGCAAGATGGCGGGAACGCGGGACTACTTTCTTGCCGGAGATCGCCTGCCCTGGTACGCCATCGGCGGGTCGATCATCGCTGCAAACATCAGCACCGAACATTTCATAGGAATGGTGGGAGCTGCTTATGCGGCAGGCTTCGTTCTCGCCCAGTGGGAGTGGGGAAACTGGTTCACCTTCTCGGTGCTCATCTGGATTTTCCTGCCTTACTATCTTCGCGGCGGCATCTACACCATGCCGGAGTTTCTCGAGCGGCGATACAACAAGTCCTGCCGTTATATCTTCGCCGTCGCATCGCTGGTACTGTGGATCATTGCCCAAATGGCTGTCGTGATGCTGGCAGGCGCCAAGGCCCTGGAAGGCATGTTCGGCTTCAGCCCCTATCTCACCATTCTGGGCTTGGCGGTCCTGGCCGGCAGCTACACGATCTACGGCGGGCTCATTTCGGTGGCATGGACCGATTTCCTGCAGTTTGTGGTGTTGATGGTAGGCGGCCTGGTCGTTGCCATCATAGGATTGGATCGCGTGGGCGGCATTACAGCGCTCATGCACTCCGCGCCGGATAAGTTCAGGTTTATTTACCCGGCCAGCGATCCGAACTACCCCTGGTTCGGACTCTACACATTGTTCATCTCGATCGGCATCTGGTACAACTGCACGAATCAGTTCATTGTGCAGCGCTGCCTGGGTGCTCGCAGCGAGTGGGACAGCCGCATGGGGGTGGTCTTTGCGGGCTTCATGAAGGTACTCCTGCCTATGCTTGTAGTCATCCCCGGAATCATCGCCTTCAAGCTTCATCCGGGAATGGCCGACCCGGACCAGGCATACCCTATCCTGGTAAAAGAGCTGATTCCAATGGGACTGGGCGGCGTCGTCATGGCAGGGCTTGCCAGCGCGCTGATGTCTCATCTCAGCTCGGTGCTGAACTCATCGAGCACGGTCTTCACGATGGACGTTTACAGGCCGATCTTCAACAAAACAGCCTCGGATCAAAAACTGGTCTCGGTTGGGAGAGTGAGTGCCTTCTCGATCCTGGTCATTGCCACGCTGCTGGCGCTCTATTTCACTCGCGGCCAGCACTCTGTGTTCCTGCTCATCCAAAATGTGGGTGCGTGGGTGGCGGCTCCCATAGCCGTGGTGTTTCTGCTGGGAGTGCTCTGGAAAAGAGCCACCGCCACCGCAGCAACTTTCATTCTCATCTTTGGATTTCCTTATACCTGGCTGGTTGAATACGTCCTTTTCAAACAGGTCGGCTGGCTCAAAATCTATGATAACTGGCTGAACCGGACATTTCTGGTCTGGGCCAGTTGCATGATTATGATGGTGGTCGTTTCTTACCTGACCAAAGCACCGGACCCGGAATCCGTAAAGGGGATCATATGGTCCTGGAAGACCGCCCGTTTGCCCGAATCTGAGCGAGCCCGCAACCGGGGCCTGCGTAATCTCTTCTTGTGGTGGGCGGTTTTCGTAGGAATCATGGCTTTCTTGTACGCCTACATTATCTGGTTTCAGTTCTGGGGCCCAGGCGCAGGACGATAGTCATCTTCACTACAAGACAGGAGGACCGTTAAGGCCCCTGGCGAAATCAGACAACATGTGATTCAGCGTGCGACTTCTCATCGGGGATCCGACAGATATGCACCCCCAATCCACAATAATCAGATTCTCTTCCACCTCCACACGATCAGATCAGTGGACTGGGCTCTTAGCGAAAGGTTATTAAGCAAAAGGAGGTAACATTAGACTTATTGGTCTCCTTGATTCTCTATAGGGTATAGCCGGATAATATAAACATACTTTTGTCCGTGCGATGACAGCGGGAAATGTCCGTGGGGGCATTCAGGTATGTTGTGAATGACGCCTTCCCTCTTGGAGGCAGATCATGAAGCAGGTTCTGCATTTTTCAGCCGCAACAATCCTTCTTGGCGTCGGTTCATGTATGCTGGTGGGGTATGTCCAGCCGTCACAGTTGGAAAGCGCCTACACCATTGAATTCCGCGAGCGATCTGTGAATATGGCAACCGGCCAATCTGCAGAATTCAAGAAGACCTACGCGAGACGAAGTGATGGATCAGCAGTGTCTGTGCAATGGAACAAATTCCCTGGTGATGACCGGGAGTATGCGTGGAAGGTAATCGATCTTATTCCTGAACGGAAAACTGTTTCCGTTGCGGAGCAGATTGAAGCTGTTTCGACGATGTACTGGTTCCCCAAGAGAGCCAATGTTAGCAACCTGATGCCACTCGAAGGCTCTGATTTTGAGCGGACGGGCACAGATGTCTATCTGGAATTCGAGATTGTCAAGTCCGGGCGCGAGGACAAAAAACTGAGGATCACCCGATGGCGAGCCCCGGCTTTGGGCAACGTCATCTTGAGAGACGAGTGGGCATTCAAGAAAGATGATGGCAGCATCGCGTCTATCACCGAAAAAATCGCGATCGACATCAAGCCTGGGGAGCCGGCAGCAAGTCTCTTTGAAATTCCTTCGAATTATCGAGAGCTTATGCCGTCACAACAAGCGGATGAGACAAAACTCAAGTACTACAATCAACATGTCAGAGACATTTCTGCATATTACATCACCGATCAACGTTACCTTAATTCTCAGCGTTATAAGCCCAGGAAGTGAGCGGAGCGAAATCACGACAATCCCGTCTCTACTGTCGGCGCTCCTGCCGGATCCTGCAGTCTGAGTATCTGCCCGTACTTCATGCCTGCCGCCGCGACCCAGGCGATGTCTGTGCACGTCGGCGCCGACGACGAACAACGAAGAGATTGTCTCGCAAGCCCCATGCGCGCGATCGCCTGTAATTCTCGGAGAGACTCCGGCTCACACGATCTTGACCTTCGTATCGGAAGCTTCCTCCATCAACTCCTTCAGCCGTTCGGTGAAAGCCAGGGATTCCTGCTTGTGGCCCGGATCGTCTATCAGGTTGCGCATCTCCCAAGGATCAGTGCTCCGATCGTACAGTTCACCCGTATCGTATGGGTAATGGACATACTTATATCTCATTCCGACAACCGCTCGCATCGTGCAGAGGCCATACATATTCCCATGGTGCATGATCAAAACATGCTGCCTCCAATCCCTGGGCGCCTGGCCTTGCAGGAACGGCACCAGGCTCTGGCCATCCATCTGCCGGCGGTTGAACTCGGTCCCTGTCGCATCGGCCAGAGTGGGCAGGATGTCCATCAGGCTGACCAGCCTGTCACACATCCCATCTGTTTGGAAGTGGCCGGGCCAACTGATGATCATGGGTATGCGGATCAGTTCCTCGTACGCAATCACGCCCTTACTCCAAAACCCGTGCGCACCGCAAGTATCTCCGTGATCTGAAACGAAGACCACAATCGTGTTTTCCACCAGGTTGTTCCGTTCCAGCGCCTCGTAGACCAGACCAATCTGATGGTCGGTGGCCGATACCGTCGCGGCATAGTGTTGGATCACTCCGGACCAGAAGGCGTCAGAGGGTTCGACGCCTTCCCTGATTATCTGTCTGAGGCGCCGGTGGGTCATGGGCTTACCTTTGAGGGTGTCGTGGAGATTGGGCCAAAGCTCCACTTTATTCGGCGCATACTTTTCGAAATCCTGGCTAGGCAGGAAATAGGGCGGATGGGGGCGGTAGTCGGAGTAGAACAATAGAAAGGGTGCGCCCTTCTGACAGCACCTATCGATGAAGGCGCTCGCTTCCTTCGACATCTTGCCTGACCACAGGGGGTTCGGCTCGCATAACCCTGCAATAGCTGCGTTCCTGTTGTATTGCTTCGCGAACTTGAAGGGGTATTGTTTGGATCGGAATTCGGGGAGCGGGGAGAAGAAGTCGATTCCATAATCCGCGATATCGCCGGGAGGTTCCTGCGGGCTCAAATGCCATTTCCCGACGTATCCCGTCTGATACCCTGCCGCTTTGAAGATGGTGCCAATCGAGGGCAGAGCCTTGTCCAGACGCTCGAGAGTCCTGTCTCCGAACATTCGGTAATCGCTCTGTATGCCTATGCCAGTCCTATTGGGATATATGCCGGTCATCAGTGCCGCGCGAGCCGGCGAACACTGGGGAAAGCCGCAATAGGCCCTGGTGAATTTGACCCCACGCCTTGCCAGTTGATCGAGCGTGGGCGTACTGGTAAAGCTGTTGCCGTAGCAGCCCGCGATATCGGCTCTCAGCTGATCGACTATAAAGATAACAACATTTGGTCTCCCTTCCTCTCGGCGTGGGGGATCAGACTGCTCCGCATGAACGGGATGGGAGGGCTCTCCGAAGGGAGAGGAAATTCCGATACCAGCTGCCGTCGCGCTACCAAATTTAAGGAACTCCCGCCTGCTCAGTGAAGGCGGACACTCCGAACAATTCCTGACCGCCATGGGAAACCTCCTGGCTATTAGAATCGCATCGAAGGCCTGTCTTGGCACCCCCGGCTGCAAATTGGCAATAAGTCTTCTTGAACGACCTCACGTCGATGCCGATTCCATCCTCATTCCTCAAAAAACTCCGGCTCGAGCGCCGGATGGATCCTATGCGGCGACTTGCCGCGCCACTCCTGGAATACGATTCCGGACGCCGCGTGGTGGCTGCCGACGTTTCGGGAAGCTACGCTGCGAAGAAGCCGCTAGGAGCCGCAGGCAGCTTCATCGCGTCTTCTCGGTTGTGCCAGGACGCTCCGGGTCCGTGCGGAAATAACCTGTGCATTTTTCTGCTGGCCCACAGGCCCGCTGGCGGGGCGCGGCGCCTCGCAATCTGCCCGCCCGGCACTCGCGCCAGAATGCACAGGATATTTCCGCACGGGCCCTCATGTCATTCCGGGTTCTTCTTTCCTCCCCAGAGCTTTTCCTGTTCCTGTGCGTAGTCCTTGGAAATCGTAACCGCGGGCATTCTCGTCCCCGGAGAGGCCCACTGCCCCTGTTTGCGCGTAATCTCACGCGAGCTGAATGCCTCGCGCACTGCGAGGATCTCGCGCGTCGGACCGGCTTTCAGGCTAGTGGTAAGCCGTGAGGGTGCGAAAGCAAAACGATCGACTCGTGCTTTCCCTCCCTCAAAAGCGACACCAACAACGCCTTCGGGCGCTACGTCCTCGATCCGGTATGCGAAGGGTCCCGCCAGTCTCTGACCTGTGGCGGGGTCCAGGATTGAAACGCTGTGCCGTTCAGCATAACTCTCCAGCCTGAAACGATAAACCGTGTTGCGTTTGAGGCTGTTCCCGAGGGTGAAAAGAATGGGAGAGCCGTTGAAGCTTGAATCCCAGAAGCCGAGATTTCCATCCAAGGGCCCGAACCAGGACGGCATCACCGCAGCAATCATGCCCTTGCGCTGTTCGCGGTCGGCCTTGAACAGCAGTCCGCCTCGATTGAAATCGCACAGCAGGTCCAATTCGTAGACCCCGCTGCCCAGTTGCTTCTGAGCGAGAAAAGTGCCCGCCTTTTCGAATTGCACAGTCTTTGAACCGGCGGTTTTCTCAGGCTTGTTCCCCCAAAGCTCGTCCAAGTCGAATTGCGCTGGCGGAGGTGCGGGCTCAAACTCCACTTCGGCGAGGATTGCATGGTCCTGCCATTGAAACGGAACCGGCTGTCCATTGACGGTCAACTTCCCGGGCTTCGCGGAATCGACCAGAATCAGGATCTCGCGGCGCTGCCCTTGATAGCCCTGCAGTCCGGTAACGGCGAGCCCGGCTGCACCCAACTTGACCTGAGCGTTGCCCAGGTTGTGCCAGACGACTGCCGGCAGCGGCGCGCCTGTCGAAGAGGCCGGTGAAATGGCGAATATGGCGGCATCCGATGCAGCGACCGGCAGCAGGACCTTCTCTCCCCTCTTTACGTTTTTCCTCAGGGGCTGCTCTTCCGGATAGATCTGCAGAATGTCATAGTCGGTCCCGGAAGTCAGTCCAATCCACTCGTTCAAAGGCACTGAACCGACCTGATCGGTGCCGGACTCGTTGAAAAGAAAGATATAACCCCGGCCATCCAGGACGTGAGCACTGCCATCCAGCGGCACGGCCATTGGCTGCCCGAACAAATCCCGCTTCACCCTGAGGAACCGGTGATTGGCATTGGCCCATCGTGTCCATTTGCGGAAAAACTCCTGGTTTTCCGGTTTGCTGAGAAGACTATAGCCCCGACCGATCATGAGGTGTGAACTGATGCTGATAGAGGAGATAATGCTCTTCCTTAGCAATTGGTCGGTAGGACCTCCGGCCTGCGCAAAGTTCTGGTAGTTCGGCAGGAACCGGTAGTTCTGGTTGTACCAGGACTGCATTCGGTCATCCATGGGTCCGTTGGTTTCATACCAGTTCTCGCAACCGTTAAACGGAGCCATAGCCCAAGGCATGGCACGTTTGATGCCCCAGTACACCTCGAGAAAGACATCGGGATTCCGGCGGCGCAACTCATCCATCAGGTAACGCCCGCTCTGGTAGTCCATATAGGCATTAAGCCCTGGCCTATGCCCGTGGTTGGAGGCGAAGCAGCCCAGCGGCCCAATTGGCCCGAAATAGGTCGAGTCCACCTCGTTGAAGGAAGTCAGCACTCTCCCATCGAAGGCAAAGAAGCCACTTCCCGCCCGTTTCAACATCTGATCCCAGACATTGAGGGTGAAGTCGACCGCTTCCTTCGCGGCGAAGCAGGCGGTCCTGATCTCGCCATACATGATGGGTTTGCCGTCCTTGTCGCGCATTTCCCACTCGGGACGAAAAGCCCGTGTGGGGTTGACAAAAGTACCCAGCCTGACCCCTTTGCTTTTTCCATAGGCGATCAGATCCTTAGCCGCCGCAGGGAGCTGAAAGCGATAATCAGGCGGCAGATTCTCGAGTTGCTCGCACCGCGTGATGTGGGAACTCATGCCATACTCGGTCTCCCGCGTCATCACTTCGGGTACTCCCAGTTGAGCCATGAGATCCATCGTGCCGCGCAGCTCGCCGATCGGCTTTCCAGCCCACCACGCATTCAAAAACGTGAAAAACTGATTCTCGCCCCGCACAGAGTAGTACGGCAGCTTGCTCCGGACATAATCCTGCATGGCCCAGATCTCGGCTAAGTCCCGCTCCTCCGGGTGCGGTGTAATGAAGCGATAGGGCACTTGCTCGAGCGGTTTGAAAATGCCAATGCCGCTGTATGCATAGGTCCCGATAAACAGGGGTTCGGTTTCGAACTGCCTCCCGGCGGCAACCTCCCATTCTACGTCATAGGCCAAGCTGACGACCTTTCCGTCGTCTGAACGAGAGATCTGCTGGTAGGGGTAGGCCAAGCCCACGATGGCCCCCCCTCTACTCGACCGCAGAAAGAGGTTGATCGGGGTTTTGAGGATCGAGCCGTCTGTGTGCAGTATCGTTTCGTCAAAAGCAATTCGAAAAGAAAACTCGCCGCAAGTGACTCTTTTTACCATGAACGCCCGCCGATCCTTTCGGGCAACCTGGAGGACATATTCCGTGAAACCGGCAACCTCCGGGACCCGATAGACCTGGTGCACTTCGTAGTCCGGAAAATCGTAGGTTACGCGGTATGTGTCCCTCTCTTCCCTGGGAACCGTCCGCCGGGAGGAATCCGATGCCAGAGTGGCGCCTTCGATTTGTATCTCGAAGCGCCAATTATCAAGCCGGTACAGTTCGCCCGCACGGCTGTTGCTGATGCGCAGCGGCCGGCCGGAGTCCGGCGCAAGCTGTATCGGGCCCGAGCCTCTATAGCCACTGAAGCCCAGAGCAAATACCATCCAGATTATCAGCGACGCTCTTGTCATCATGACGGACATCTGCCTCCGTTAGAAGGAATCTGGAGCCATAAAATGCAACAGCAAAATGATGATCGAAAAACTCCTGATAATTGAGAAATGCGCAATGCAATCAGAGTTTGGCTTTTGCAGTTTCATCAGCAGCCTGGTGCAGATTCGTTATTTGTCCGGCACGCCTCGTTCACCGTCGGATCCGAAAGAATTGACTGCCGGCAATCTATGATTATAATGATCATGTTTTAAGAGCATTATAATCCGACATTTTGAGGTGGGATGGCAACAGTTTAAATAGCGCCATGGGTTTTGCCGAGACCTTGCGGATCTGCAGCGGAAATCGATTTGGGCGCCCATGCTAGTTGCTGCCTTCCTGGAGAGATGCCACAGTGCTTCGCAGAATAGGGTGACATCCCTGAAAATGCAGGGGCGGCTCGCCCCGCCCCACACAGGATTGCCACCTTAGGGCTCGATAAAACACACGAAGGCAGAGAGGATTCCGGAGGTGTAAGGATGTTGGGGAATCACGATTCACATCGGACGGCTGCTTCAGAGGTACCCACGCGCGAGGGCTCTCGCCCTGTCGGACCGATTCCGGGAGAAATGAGAGCCTTGGTTCTTGACGGTATCGGTTTCGATCACCTGGCGGTGAAGAGAATTCCCACTCCTCGCCCCGGGCCCCGTCAATTGCTGGCACGCATGGACGCTGCAGGCATATGCACGTCTCTGATTAAACTCGTCGAGCAGGGACCGAATCACAAACTGGTGTACGGATGGGATGTAGAGAACTATCCCCTGGTTCTCGGTGATGAAGGAGCAATCACTCTTGTCGAGATAGGCGCCGAGCTGCGTGGACAATATCACCCTGGGGAACGGTATGTCATTCAGCCGGCCGTGGATCATCCGCCCCTCAATCACCGCGAGCGGTATCGCGAGGGAGGCAGAGGGATCGAGAAGATCGCCGTGGGTTACACGCTGGGAGGGAATCTGGCGGAATACATTCTTGTTACCGAGGAGGTCTTGGAAGCCAACTGCCTTCTTGCCCTTCCCGCCGCCGATTTCCCGTATGCTCATGCCGCCGTGAGCGAACCCTTTTCGTGTGTGATTTCCGCTCAGGATCACCACCTCCATATCCGGCAGGAAAATCCGCTCCGCCCGAGAGAGTGTTTCAAAGGCTTGAAACCAGGAGGAGTAACCGTGATTGTGGGAGCGGGAGCAATGGGTCGCATGCACGTCGATGCGGCCATGAGCTACCGCCCGCGCGCGATCGTGGTTGCGGACTTTGTGGAATCGCGCCTCGCGCAGGTGCGAAACCTCTTCGATACCCGGGCAGCGACGGGAAAGATTGCTTTGCGCACCGTCGACGCCCGGAGCACTTCCCTCAAAGCTGTGGTGGATGAGATCACCTCCTTTGCCGGAGCAGACGATGTTGTTGTGGCCGTCGGTTCCAGGAAGGCAATCGAAGAGGCTCAATGTCTCGCCGGCCGCGGCGCTGTTCTGAACCTTTTCGGCGGTTTGAAGAAGGGGGACGACATCGTTGGCCTGGACGCGGGGATTGTCCATTACAAGGAGATCAACGTCACTGGTTCCAGCGGGGGCTCGCCGTGGGATATCGCCCGGACGCTGGAACTCATGGCGGCAGGGAAAGTCGATGCCGGGGCGCACATCACCAGGGTCGGGGACCTCGATCATACCATCGATTTTCTCTCCATGATTGTGTCGCAGGAAATCGATGGAAAAGCAGTGGTCTATCCCCATCGTCGCGGATCGGAGATTCTGCCCGTAGGTTCCTGGACGGCTCAAAATGAGCGCGACTATCTCCGGGAATGCGAGAGTTGAATTGTGCCGTTGAGCGGAAAGCGCACATTTGTGGGATTCGGTTTCGGCCCTATCCAGGGAGGGCTGTTTCTGTACGAAGCCTTCCGTTCCGGAGGATTTCGTCGTCTGGTCGTCGCGGAAGTCATGCCGGCCGTAGTAAAAGCCGTCCGGCAGACCGGCGGATGGTATTCGGTTAATATTGCTCATGCCAATCACATAGAAATCGCCCGGGTCGGGCCGGTGGAAATCATCGATCCGTCCGCAGTGCAGGGCCGCCGGGCCTTGGAAGAAGCCGTGGCAGAGGCCGAGGAGATCGCGACCGCCGTTCCCAGTGTGCAGAACTACACATCCGCCGGCCCTGGAAGCCTTCACCTCATTCTCGCTGAGGGACTTCGAAAAAAAGCGGACCGCCGCTTTCCCAGGGCGATCATCTATGCGGCAGAGAATCATAACCATGCTGCTGAAATCCTGGAAAAGCACGTACTCGGCGCTATTCCTCCGGATGAGAGCCGGGTGGTTCAGCCGCGCGTTCGCTTTCTCAACACCGTGGTCGGCAAGATGAGCGGGGTGGTTTCCGATCCAGGCGAAGTGCAGGAACGGGAACTGTCAACGATCACGCCTTGCCAAGGGCGTGCCTTCCTGGTGGAATCCTTTAATCGGATCCTGATCTCCCGCATCTGCTTTAACGATGGGGAATCTCCTTCCCAACGGGGCATCAAGGTTTTCGAAGAGAAGCAGAACCTTCTCCCCTTCGAGGAAGCGAAGCTCTATGGTCACAACGCTACGCATGCCCTAGCTGCCTATGTCGGTGCCGTGCGAGGGGTGCGGCGCATTGCCGATCTGGTGGATGTTCCCGGCGCCAGGTTTTTTCTCGAAGCCGCCTTTATCCAGGAGTCAGGAGAGACGCTGATCCGCAGGCATAGGAACATTGATCCTCTCTTCACGCCCGCCGGCTATCAGGAATACGCGCTGGATCTCCTGAAGCGCATGACCAACCCTTACCTTTTGGACACAGTGGAGCGGGTAGGACGCGACCCGGAGCGCAAGCTTGGCTGGGATGACCGTCTTCTGGGAACCATGCGAATTGCATATCGGGAAGGGGTGATGCCACGCCGCTACGCGTTTGGTGCTGCATCCGCCCTGGCCGCGCTGGATCCTTCGGCCCTCGATGCTGACTCACCGCTCTCGGCAATTCTGGATCCCATTTGGGAAAAGGCCTCTCCCGACGCGTTGGAGCGGGAGGCCATGCTCAGGCTTATCGAGGAGGGACGGATCCAATTGAAGCGCTGGCGCCGGGCTGGATTTCCAAATCTGGAAGAGATGTTTTTGCAGTCGGTATCCAGATAACCGGTCGCGCTTCGCGAACACTCGTCTTCCCCGGCGGCGTATTCGTCGCACGCAATCATGGCTGTTGCCGTACCTGAGCCTCTTTGGCCGCCTTTGATGTCTCACTGGAGTTCCGAATAAGGAGAACCACAAAATGAAGCAGATAATGGCAGGTTTACTGCTCCTCGGTGTGATGTCGCAGATTACACTGGCATCACCGGCAAAGCGGCGCGATCGGGCGGTCACTATTGCGTCGGAGAGCGGGCCGGCCGTCGTCGTTCGCACTTCGGAGAAGGACGTCCTGATGGCGCGGGCCGCGGAGAGGTGCCGCCAGTTCCTTTCCGGGCGGGGACACGCAGTCCAGCCGTCCGCTAGCATCGCTGAGTCAAAGGCTTCGCCCCTTTGGGTGCTCGAGGTCAAGGATGATTGTCCTGCGGACAGGCCGCTCGGGATTGACACATCTTTTTTGGAGAGCGCGCGGGCCGATGCGTACCAACTGAACGTGCTGGCCAAGAACGGTCGAGCGGTTGTCGCAATCGTTCCAGGTCAATCCCAAATGCACAGCTACGCTGAGCACCTGGTACAACCACGGGTTTTGGAAGGGGCACCCTGGCGTCAGGTTCTTAGATGAGGCATATATGCCGAAGACCGTCGGCATCGCCTTGCACCGCTGGTACAACCCGGAACTAGCGAAGCTGGTAACGGAGTCGGGTCGACCTTGCGAAGCCCTGGCGGCGGCTCGGACCGTAAATATCAATCCCGAAAGCAAGCCGCGACTGATCAGCGCGACCCCGCCCAAAGAGTACTTCGATTATCTTAGCCGGAACCTGAATCTGATTGCGGTCTTTTCCGGGGAAGAGATCGCCAGGAGCAGGAAGGCAGGGGCAAGCAACGAGGCGCTGCTGAGAATTCTCCAGGACGCCGAGAAGCAAGCCGAACCTTACAAGGGAGACCTTAATTATCCCATCGCGGTTAAAAAGGTGAAGAGCGCGATGTGATTTCCCTTCCGGGGCACTGCAAACTCGCTGGCCACCCAAGCACAAAATTCAAAGACATCTATTTCCGAACAATTTCATCTTCGACGGCTTTTAGATGATCGACACATTTCGCTCTTTCGTGAGCACCCTCACCGCCGCGGCATTCAGGATTTTACGCCTGAGAACTTCCGAATATCGTTGATGGCGCGCGTCATCAAATCGAGGGACTCGTGTGTTTTCGGACTGGCTGTGGCTCGGGCCTGATTGATTCGCTGCTCAATCTCCGCAAGGGACTGGAGATTTTCGGCAGTGGGTTTTCCTGCAGCAAAGACCCGAATCAGGTCCTGGAGGCGCCAGAAATCGTTCCCTTGCTGGTCAGAGGCTTCCTTGCCAAAGAAGCGGGTTTGAACCAGCTTGTGCATGTCTTCCAAAGTCAGGATCGGTTCCCAAGTGATCTCCCGGAAGACAAATCCCGTGAGCACATAAGGAAGCAATCCCGTCGGAAAGGGGATGTTCTTATAAAAGGATCCGCTGCCGGCCCCCGGCTCAAAGGCGTTAATCAGGCCGTAAAACCCGCCTTTTGCGGCCCGATTGGTGTCGTGGATCAAATCTTCCAGGGATTGGTTATAGTACTGCCTCCAGCGCAGTATACGGCTGGAGAAATAGCACGCCGGGAGGGTTTTTCCTCCAGGGCCAGGGAACTCCCAGCTGTCGCGAGCCTCCATCCATTCGAAGCGCGGATCGCTCATTTCGCGGACAACCCTGTAATAAGCGGGGTCGCTCTTGTGCTCGGAATAGCCGATCGTATAGGCAAAGCGGGCATGCGGATGTCTCTGCCATACCGTGTGAGCGATTTGCTGCAGCAGGCTTAATTGCGCTTGACCAAACTGCCTGCTCCCATACGCATCCACCGGCTTCCGGCACATCTCGCAGTCACATCCCCCCCATTCGTCTGCCGATTCGATATAGAGACCGTCCGCTTCCGGCAGCGCATCGAACATCTCCTCGTAGTACTCGATCAGCGCCCTGCGCGAGACTGGATGCGAGGGACACAACGAATACTTTCCCTCGTACGCCCCCTTGGGCGTCTTCTTCATCGTCCCGGGTTGCCCGTTTGTCAGGAATCGGGTTCCCACCCAGCCTCCCAGCGCGCCGCCCAGGTATACCTTCATTCCCAAATTCTGCCCGTAGCGGATGATTCGCCGTTGATCCTCCAATGTCGCGATGCGACTTTCCTTGGTCGAGTCGAATTGGTCGTCGGCAACCCTGTAACTCTGGGGAAATTTCTTGCTCGGAAAGTGCCCAGACACCCAGAAGTAAACGTGGTCGATGCCATCACGCGCAAAACTGTCGAAGATTTTTCCCCAATCCGCCGCCGTGTACAGCTGTTCATTTCCCCAGATTGTAAGCGCGTAAATGGCTCTCCCTCGCAGTTGCGGGGAGCGTGTCGTCGTGGTTGTCTGCAAGTAAAGATCCTGCTCCGTTCCGTCAATACAGAAATCTCTCAGGTAGACAGCCCCGTTGTAGACACCGCGCGGAGTGCGCGAAACGACATAGATTCGAGCAACTCCCTGCTTGACGACAGGGACACAGGCAAAACCCTGGTCGTCCATGAAGGCCGTCCGCATCACGGCGGCGTTTTCGTTCTCGACTTCCGGTGATACCTTGCGCAACCTTTCCAGGGTCGCGAGCACGATGGCTGGGCCTTCGGGTAACTTGCCGGTGTCCTCATCGAGCGCAGCAAGGTTAAGTGCAGCGCCACTCCAGTGCTGAACGGTTTGTCCAATGGCTTCAGCAGCGCGGCGCAACAGTAATTCTGGTCCTTTCCCATCTATCGTGATGACATTGCAGACCGGTTTGCCTTTCTGGGTGAGCGGCAGCCGGACTCCCTCAGAGCCAGCGGCAGCAGGCTCACAGGAAAGTGCGCCGCATACCTGCAGTGAAGCAACAACTATTGTCAGCGACCTTGCGATCGGGCACAGCTTCATCATATGCACTACCTCATACTGCGGCCTCGACAGATGCCGCATCGGATCCGTGTGTACTCTGCCTGAACTCGCCGGAGTGCCCGAAAAGCAGCGCTCGGGGTAAATATGGGCCAGCCTAACTGAAGACCACATACTGTGGGGCCAGCGCATCCAGTTTAATGGAGTGCCGTCTGACCTGGATCTTCGGATGACCCAGTTCGCGGCCGTCGATCGCGATCTGAACCGTAGCAGGCTCTTTCGAATAGCAGGCAATTGTTATACCGCGATCATCCGAGAATACCTTGGTCAGCGCTTGCGGATTCGATTGGCTCAGCCCGCGATCATCCCGGAAGCCGTGAGGATATCCCGGTGCGCCCTTGGTCCGGAGCTCCCGCCGCAACTCGACGAATCGGGCCATAGCTGCGGCTATTTCCGGTGTGAAATTGTCAATATGGCGCAGCACCACCATGCCGTAAACGAACGCCCTGCAGATGTCCTCAGCGTCGGCCACGAAAAGGGCGATCATCTTGTCCGGATGTGTGTAACGAACAATTTCGAATGTCTCCTTGCCGCCAGCCTCCCATAGATCGAAGTACCGGGCACCGACATCGCTCCCACCCTCCGATTCGAGATACCCCCCCTCTCCGAAAGCCCTCCGGCACTGCCGGAAGATACGCAGCGCGCCCCGCGGTTGCGCGGTCAGAATGCTGACAGACACGGAGCCGTGCCGATGCTCCGGCTTCGAGCAAATGAAGTGGTGGCCAAAGCCCTCATCGAATTCGATTCCGCTGGCGCCCGCCTCCACGAACCCGGGGATAATCTTGTCTCTCCAGAGCTCCCACCATCCTTCCGAGTCCGTGCAGGCAATCCGCCCTAGATGGTCAAAATTTGAGTACAGGTTCGCATCCCAGCCGGTGTCGGCTTCGGCCACATAGTTGTCCGCCTGGGGATGGTTGAATGTTGCGTGGGCATAGAAGTGCGTTCCCGCAATTCCCACCTCTTGGCGCAGCCTGCGGATCATTTCCTTAAAAGCGTCGGGACCCCCCGCTTCGGTGCTGACTGGGAAGTAATCCGGCAGCTTGTATATGCCCCAATGGGTTGCCTGCCCGAGCATGACCAGGAGCACGTTTGCCGGGCGAACACGGATCTCAGAGACTATTTTCCGGACTCTGTCCGGGATCTCGGCGAAATGTGCCTTAACAACACCTTTGGAGAGGTCGTGCTTCTTTTTGTCCGGTCCCATCACCCCCCACGCAGCTGTCGAGTTTAAAATGAGATCGGCATTGCGCACCGCCGGAGAAGTCTTCTTCCAATCCAGGAAATCACCCTCGAAAACCCGCTCGTATTCCCTTCGGTAGAAGGCGGCTGTCTGATGCCAGTCACCGCTGTGGAGTCCCAGGAACCAATCGTCGGTGGTGAACTCTTCCCCTGGACGGAGGGGATAAACCTGCAACGGACCGTTGATCTTTTCCATAAACGCCCAGCCGCCCTGATAGCGAAACATGCGCCAGCGCAATGACGCGCCGGACGGATCAAATGTGGCCTCACCGATCATGTCCACGCCGCGGCGGTTCAAGTACCCCACACCCAGTCCAAGATTTGCGCCGCTGACATCAAGCCACCCGCACACCAGGGAACCGGGCGCCGTAGGAGGAATTGAATAAACCTGGGGCTTTTTCAGGTTGGTACGAGGGCTGGCCCAGCGTTTCCCCATGCCACCGGTTGGCGCGGTAAAGACCTCGACGGACGGGTCATCGCCGATGGAAAGGCCTTCGAAGCCCAACTGCAGGCCGGTGATAAGATAGTCCCCGCGGTTTACAATGTGATTCTGCACGCGCATGAACTCGCTCCCATGCGGCAGGACACAGGTCTGGCGAATCTCCACTCCGGTTTTGTTCCCGTTTGCGTCTCTCAAATCGCGCCAGAGAAGATCGATGGCAGAACTATCACGATCCTGCCAGGTACGAACGGATACCTCCCGCTGTCCAGCCTGCGAGACGAGGCCCTGAGTTAGATCGGGCTGCCGGTCGCTCCCCAGGTGGACCCTCAGCAGCGCTGCGGAGGATGGCGGAAATTGGATCTTCCGGCCGGCGGGGATGTGAAAAATCTGCGCCAGGGCACCGGAAGCCGGATCAAAGACATATTCAACCTTATCGTTCCTGAGCCGGATCTGCCGGGTTTCCGGACCGGACCGGGATTTATCCTGCACCTTATCAACTCGGAGGGCAGCTGGCCTGGAGGAATTTCCAGAAACCACAAGGGCCATTGCCCCTGCTGCCGATTCCTTGAGAAACTGCCTCCGTCCTGGGAAAAAACGACTTCTTTTCATCGGACATCCTCCATTCGAACGGAGTTTTCCTCCGCGCGCTTGGGAAAGTTCATACCTCTCGGCAAATCACGTTGTCATCGGACTCGATGATCTTCTGCGAAGTGTCCCGAGGATGGAACGCGGCTCCGCTCAAACCGGCAAGCAGAGTCATTACCGCCACAGGGCACCCTGGGTGCCGGCACCAAAGGTACGTTCTTGTATAAACCTGATGATCATTATCGTCAATAATTTTGTTCTTGACGTTCATCGCAGACAGACGTTAAAAATGGTTGAATGCCTTGTTTGCGGGGGAGGATAAAGGTTGCAGAGACCTTTCCAGCCCCATTCAAAAATCACACAAGAGGAAGGGGGAACCAGTGTCCTCAATAGAGCCGATTGATTATTCGAGACGGGATTTCATGAAGAAAGCGGGAACTGCCGGGCTGGCCGTGGGGATCGCATCCAGAGCCGCGCAGGCCGGACCCGTGATAGGTCCGCGCCCTCTCGCGAAGGTCAGGATAGGAGTGGTCGGGGGCGGATTCGGCCGTAGTTTTTTTTGGCACCTGCACCCGAACAGCGAGGTCACAGCGCTCTGCGACCTGCGGGATGACCGTTTGAAGCTGATGGTCGACACTTACAGGACGACGAACACCTACAAGAGTTTCCGCACCTTCTTGAAGGACCCGAAGATCGACGCAGTGGCGGTCTTCACTCCGGCGCCGCTTCATGTGTGGATGGCCACGGAAGCCATGAAGGTGAGGAAACACGTAATCAGCGCCGTTCCTGCGGGGATGTCCGTCGAGGAACTGGAACAGCTGATTCACACGGTCAAGCAGACCGGCATGAAGTACATGATGGCAGAGACAAGCTATTACCGCGCCGAAGTGATCACCTGTCGGGAGTGGGCTCGTGAAGGAAAGTTCGGAAAGATTTTTTATACCGAGGCGGAATACCATCACGAAGGGCTTATCTCGTTGATGTACGACGAAAGGGGATTTCCTACCTGGAGGAGCGGCCTGCCCCCGATGCATTACCCGACACACTGCACGGGAATCGTTGTCCCTGTTACCGGCGAAAGGCTGACCGAAGTGCAGGCCGTCGGCTGGGGAGACGGGCATGAAGTGCTGCAGACAAACCAATACAAGAACCCGTTCTGGAACACGACCGCGTTCTTCAAGACCTCCGGCGGCCACTGCTCGCGAATTTCCGTCTTCTGGCATGTGGCGGCCGGAGGAACGGAACGCGGTTCCATTTACGGCGACAGGATGTCCTATATCATGGAGCGGCCGGAGGGCTCACCCAATACCGTGGTCACGATCGGGAAGGACGGTAAGGTTACTTTGGATGATAACGGCTATCCGCAAGGCGAAACGAAGCAGGAAGCGTTCAAGCAGCCCAAGCACTGGGAGAAGCTGCCGTTTGAATTGCGCCGCGACAGCGGGCATGGGGGCTCACACACGTTTATTACTCACGAGTTCGTCAGCGCTCTCGTCGAAGATCGAACGCCGGAGGTCGATGTCTACGAAGCAGTCGCTTACACGATGCCCGGGATAATCGCCCATCAATCGGCTCTGAAAGGAGGCGAGTTGATGAAAATCAAGGACTACGGTAAATCTGAGGGCGCAAAAGGAGTGAAGTAGGTCAGCTGCGGCCGACCGGACAGGTAGCCTGAAGAAGCCCCTGGAAGTTGGAAGGGGACAAGAGAACAGCCCCGTGTCTCGCTTTGATCGCCATAGGGGTTCTCTGACGATCCTGCATGGCCTCGCGTGGCGGGATCTCCTGCAGGTGCTCGCCGCACGCTCAGCTCCGGCTCAAGGGCCCTGCACCCGCCGCACCGCGCGCCTGCCTCGACGGCCCCGATTCGCGAACAGTTCGAGAGCGGAGGCAATCGGAGCCTGTCTCACGACACAGCGCCGGAGGCATTCCGGTCCTCAAAAATGCTGGATGGCGCACCGGCAGCGCGCAGAAGGCGCATGCCGTTATTGAAGAAGACATCCTCAATATCGGAACGCGTGAGGCAGGTCCTCTCTGCGGCAACTCTGAATGCTTCGACCTCTTCATAAATGAAGAATGTCAGTTTCTCGGCTTCCGCTCCCGCCACTCCGCGCAGGTTATTGTGGCGTGATACATCGCCGTACAATCCCTCGGGCACCAGGTTTATATAAATGCCGTTCTCGCACACGCGCCGCATGCGCATGCGGGAGATAGGCAGATCGCTCCCGAACAGAATGCGCTTGGAGCCCACGGTCCTGATAAGCTTCTCAAAGATTTTTGCGTTGGTGTTTGCGGAAATATCGAAGATTAGATTGTCCGTTCCGCTCAACACATCCAGGGAATCACCGACATCCTCCGGACAATAAGCGCGTCCGACGTGGGCAATGATAAGTTTCACCCTGGGATAGCGGCGGTCAATTTCGATCATCTGGGACACATTTATCGGGTCCCTGAGGCGTCCGCTTCGTGGAATATGCAGCATTGCCATCCGGCCGTGCTGATTCAGAACCTCCAGCTGGTGATGAGGGAGATAATCAAAGATCTGAATACCGTCGGCGGGGATGTTCGGATCTGCCCAAGTAAGGTATACCTTCGCCCCCAGAAATGCTCCAGCTCGGATCCTCGTCTCCAATTCCTGAGCGCTCCACCTGGGAATGGAAAATATCAGCGCAGGCCAATTACGCGTGGCGGCACACTCACTGACGTAGCCATTCCCTCGGTCCAAATCATCTCCTGGCTCCAATGTCATTCCGAACATCAAAGGAATGACCTGTTTGCCTGGAAACATGAGCCTATAGGTCTCATTCAGATCCTCGACTGAGTTTTCCCGTGCCACCAAGCTCGGCCAGCTTACAATCCGCTTAGCATCGGCATTATGCTCGGCCTGAAATCCGCGGAGCCAAACGTGCGTATGCATGTCGATGAGTCTGTCAGGCAGAAAACTCATAAGCCGCTCTTGATAAAAGCACCGATCCAACTCCTTAATTTCAAACATTGAGCTCATTTGAATCCGCTCCTTCAACACTGCGATTTTCCAGCTTTTTTCTCCTAGTATGAGAAGCTCTACTGTAGGTTGACTCGTTCAAATTTGGCTCAACAAAAGTGGAAAATCGGAATGTCCCCTTTTTTCAGGAGAGTTGTTCGTGCACCGGGGAGTGCGCCACTACGAATGAAAATCACCAATGGTATTAAGAAGGAGCGCTAACCGTGTGCCTGCTGCCCCCAAGGCAGGCGTTCAGAGCCGCGAGCGAAGCGAGCGGACTCCTGTAACATGAATACGCCACGGCCACTACGGTGCGCGTTGTGCCGAAGTCAATGCCGAATCGCATTCCTCCCCCTGTCAATCGAAATGCAAAGCATGATATCACCACAGAGGCGCAGAGATCACAGAGACTGTCTTAATGATCACCCTGTCTCAGTGGCG
>Ga0315279_10000476_pt1 | contig 79626 bp, 78 predicted proteins | sample YL17G06_20_MG_FD_203694 | JGI IMG/M metagenome (GOLD analysis project Ga0315279, IMG submission 203694) | Sediment microbial communities from Yellowstone Lake, YNP, Wyoming, USA - YL17G06_20 | ecosystem: Environmental > Aquatic > Freshwater > Lake > Sediment | place: USA: Wyoming | collected...
TCAATTCGGCAGAGCAGGGGACTCTTAATCCCTTGGTTACAGGTTCGAGTCCTGTGCGGCTCACTCAAAAGGGAACGGGGCCTGAATTCTCGGTCAAAGACAATGATGTTCTCCTACTAGAAGGCCTGTCATTGGCGACAGGCTTGTTTCCCCATTTTGATATCATCGATTTCATGGATAGAAGGACGAGTCCAAGGAACTGGGAATCCCCGACATCCATTCGAGTCCCTGATGGCTTGCACAAGTCCACCGGCTCTGGGTTTTTGGCCACTCCACAGGCAGCTAAATATATCCAACTTTGACTTTCATGCGAAACAGCAAAGAGCCAAGCAAGACGTGCTCTGTTACCCTCGAAGGTGAGCCAGCATTTGGCTAATCGCCGATGTCCAACCGATGTATACGGCCGACGGTATTACGGAGAGGAAACAGGTGATGCGGTTATGTAGTTGCTCATAGGGTTTGACCCCCTCCTTGCTCATTAACAATTTACCTCTTCGAATGGCCTGATGGAGGACGGGATTTGTAGCATCCTATCTACAAGTACGTTGCGGGACGGATAGGATGGTTACCAGAACAACACACCACCTGCGCGGCGAAACCTCATGCGATTGCGAAGCAGGCTAGCGTTTCAAAAGAATGTGCAAGTTACGGGTGTCGCCGCTTGCAGAATAAAGACAATTGGAAGACCAGCTTACCGCTCGTTTGACAGCAACGTGTTTTTGGGTATCCTCTGGCTGGATGGTGGACAATGCCGGTTGACCACCATGCACTAGTTCGGGCATATCGGTGTGTCCGCTCATGATTCAAAGGCAGCTACGGTTTCGTCATTTGATTCACCTCCGTAAATTGCAGGTTGCGTCAACGTCAGCAATATCCTGTTGCCAAGCCGGTAAGCATCTACACCCACTTGTACGCCAATTGGCGGGGTTTTGGATTAAACAAAACAGGCAAAATTGCCTACTTGGCTGGGCGATAGGCTTGGCTGGAAATCTAAAATGGGCTAAAATGAGACTGTAGCAACCATACCGGCCAAGTCGGCAATTATAACGCGACTCCAACGGCTTTTTCAGTGTTAAGGTCGCTTCTTCCGGTAGCGATGCTACAGTCTCGCTAAAATTCGTATTATCTTATGAAACTGTTAACAAGGAGACGCAATGGACGTGGCACGCATTTTCAACGCGATTCTCAATATTCATCCCTGGCACAGCACGGTCGTTCATTTTCCGATCGGACTGACCGGTGCGGCTTTGCTCTTTATCCTGCTGGCGCTCTGGCGTAGGAACGAGTCGCTGGAGCACGCGGCATTTTTCACGATTACACTCGCAGCCTTCGGCACGGTTATTGCCGGAGTCACCGGCATGCGTGATAACATTGTCCGTTTTGACGGCGCTGCCCCCCTTGTTGGCGTCAAGATCTTTTTAGCAGTGACTCTATTGATCTTGACGACTGTCACAGCGGTCGTCCGCTGGCGGCAAAAGGAAATCCTTTGGCAGCCAGTGACGACTGTCTTGTACGTCGCGGCGTTTCTCGCCAGCTTTGGGCTGTCCATCACGCTGGGCTTTTTGGGCGGCGTCATCTTGTATGGAATGTAAGGTGCTGCGATGAGAAGCTCTCATTGGAAGACCGGATCGCCCAAGACGCGCTCGGAGCGTGTCACGCCACCTTCGGCGGGGCAGGTGTTGCGCCAGCTTGGCCTTGTCGTCCTGATCGTCGTGGTGTGGGGCGGAGTGTTCGCAGGCTACGTGAGCGTGGCCAAGCCGCAAGTCCCGACGCCGGCGCCCACGCAGTCCAAATCCAGTGTGGCCATCCCCAGGGTCACGCGGACTCGGCCCGTGCCCACGGCGACGGCGATTGCGGCGACCGTCACCCCAGTCGCCAGCGCCACATCGCCCGTGCCGGCAATTGCGTCGGCGGTCGGCGAGACTCGTCCCGCGCCGACTCTGGCACCGGCTCCCGCGACCGCCGCTGCTACGCCAACGCGAGTGCCGGCCACACCCACTAACCTGCCTTCAACGGCCGGAAAGCCTGGCACGGTTAGTTTTTCTAAAGATGTGTTACCTATCTTTACAAGTGTCTGCGTCAAGTGTCACGGCGGCGAAAAGACCGAACAATCTCTGGTGCTCAAGACCTATGCCGACGTGATGCAAGGCTCGGACAACGGACCGGTGATTGAACCGGGCAAATCGGCCGATAGCCTGTTGATTGACCTGATCAATCAGGGCAAGATGCCCAAGAAAGGCCCGCGCCTGTTGCCCGGTCAAATCCGCATCATCACTCAGTGGGTGGATGAGGGTGCGCCGAATAATTGACCTCGAACCTCCCGAAGGTATGTGAACCTTCGGGAGGATTTATGTAATCATACCTAGTAGATCACAATTCTGTCATTCTGAGCCGCCCGAAGGGCGGCGAAGAATCTCTATCATGCGAGATGGAGACACTTCGCACCCCCTTTGGGGCGCTCACGCCGTGTCCGCAGCGTTGAGGCGGCGGCGCGCCAGGCGGGGTGACAAATCCGTGATCCATTGTTACTTCAATCACTACCTCGGAGTAATTCACCAGGTTTGCCCTCTCGTCTACTAGATGATTTCTCCGTAAGAGACTTGCTCATTTTTCTGCCGCAATCCAAAAGGCTACTGGCAGGCGTATATATAGATACAAGCAAACAAAAAGCTTGCAAGCCATTTAAAGAAGGAGACGAAAAATGAAATCGCGAGTTTTATTGGGTGTTTTGTCATTGGTCACGCTATTGATTGTAGCAGCCTGCGCAGCGCCTGCTGCGCCAGCGCAGCCAACGGCGGCTCCAACTGCACCTCCGACCGCGGTTCCGCCGACGCCAGCTCCAACTACTTCTCCAACAGCGGCCGCTCCGGCTCCCAAGCCGGTCACACTGCAAATCGCCAGCGACGATAAGCTAGGCAAGTTCCTCGCCGATGGCGATCGCAACACGCTGTACCTTTTCACCAAAGACACTATTGGCACCAGCAATTGCTACGACAAGTGCGCTCAAGCGTGGCCGCCTCTCATCCCGTCGGGTCAACCCACATTGAAGGATGGCGTCAGCACGGACTTGATCAGCACGACCGTGCGCAAGGATGGTTCGGTGCAGCTCACCTATAATGGCTGGCCGCTGTATTACTATGCTAAGGACAAAGCGCCTGGTGATACGACAGGACAAGCGGTGAGTAACGTCTGGTGGGTCGTATCGGGGGAAGGCAATCCGATCAAGCCGGCGACGGTGGCGCTGACTCAAACCGATCAGCTCGGCAAGGTTCTGGTTGATGACGCTGGTATGACATTGTATCTGTATACCAAAGACACGAGCGATGTCACCAATTGCTACAGCAAATGCGAGGTGGCATGGCCGCCGCTGCTCACGCTCGGTCAACCGACTTTGGGTGACGGGGTAGCTTCAGGCTTGATCAGCACGACCGTGCGCACAGATGGCACGGCGCAGGTGACGTATAACGGCTGGCCGCTGTACTATTACTTCAAGGATCATGCGGCGGGTGATGTCACGGGTCAGGCAGTGGGTAAGGTCTGGTGGGTGGTATCGGGCGAGGGCAATCCGATCAAGCCGGCGGCCTTGGCGATAACATCCACTGAGAAGCTGGGCAACATCCTGATTGATGGTGATGGGCGCACACTCTACATGTACACCAAAGACACCAAAGACACGAGCAATTGCTACGACAAATGCGAAGTGGCCTGGCCGCCGCTGCTTCAAACCGACAAGCCCGCCGTAGGCAATGGAGTTGATGCGTCGCTGCTCGGCACCACGCAACGCAAGGACGGCACGATCCAGGTGACGTACAACGGCATGCCGCTGTATTACTACTTCAAGGATCATGCGGCGGGTGATGTCACTGGGCAAGGCGTGGGCACCGTGTGGTACGTCCTGTCGCCCGATGGCAAGATCATCAAGTAAAGCAAGTGTTCGTTGGCTGACGCCGATTTTTAGCCTGAGCTGTGTCCTTCCATCAATGCTTACGGATAGAAGGGCACAGCCTTTTTGTCGGCCAGGATTTCTTTGCAAAGGGAGGCAAGTCATGAACGGGCCATGGGTGAGAATTGTGTTGGCGATTGCTTTGCTGTTTGCGATGAGCGGCGGTAGCCCACAACACGAGGCATTGGCAGCGCCCGACGCCACTGGCGTGGTGATCCATTTTGTCTGTTGCGCGTACACTCCATCCGAGGTCGTCATCCAGCCGGGCGAATCCGTGGAGTGGGATGGTGATTTCGGCTCACATCCGCTGGTCAGCGATGACGGGCTGTGGATTACACAGACGGTTGGCACACAGTTTGCATACACTTTCACCATGACCGGCACCTTTGATTTTCACTGCGCCATCCACGGGCCATTCGGGATGGTTGGGCGCGTCATCGTCAAAGAGTTCCCGAATAAAGTCTATCTGCCTCTAGTTCTCAGCATGTAAAGCTTACGCGTATATCTCTGACCTGGAATCCAGATGTGCCTTCGGGTACGTATAGTAACATAGAAAAGCACCGACTTGCCGCCCATCCGGTGAAGTAGTCGGTGTTCAGCCATTTGAAGCGGACTGACCGCCCCATTCGAGCAGCCAGCCAAGGGAAAGCCGAATGTTTCCAATCCAGTCCTCGTCTGTGTGTTTGCCGCCGCTCAACGGCGCGGATGAGCAGGAGCGAGCCATTGTCTCGACTTTGCTCTACTACGACCTGTTTGCCTATCCGTTGCGCGCCGACGAGTTGGTGCGCTTCGTTCATTGCGATGAGGCGGCCCCGCGCCTAGCCCTGGGCGATATCGCCCCTGCATCGGATTGGTGGTCGTCGAGCGACGGCTATTGGTTTCTGCGCGGTCGCGAGCACCTGGTGGACTTGCGGGCTGAACGGCAGCGCGTCTCGACGAAGAAGTTGGCGCACGCGCTGCGATGGGCGCGCTCCTTGCAAGGAGTGCCCGGCGTGCGATTTATCGGCGTCACCGGCTCGCTTTCCATGCACAGCGCTACACCGGAAGACGATATTGATCTGCTGATCATCACGGCTCGTGGGCGGCTGTGGCTCACGCGTGCCCTGGTGCTGATGGCGTTATGGGCCATGCGCGTCAAACGCGCCGACGATGGACGCCCGCAGCATCCCAACCAGGCCTGCGCCAATATCTTTCTGAGCGAAGATGACCTCACCCTGCCCGACCACAATCTCTTTATTGCGCACGAAATCTGCCAGATGCTGCCGTTGCTTGGGCCGCGGACTTATCGGCGTTTCCTGGACGCAAACGACTGGGTGAGAGATTTTCTGCCGCAGTGGAAAGCTGCTGCTTCAACGTGGCAAGACCGCCGCGACTTGCGTTGGCTCCGGCACGCTGTAGAGGCAACCCTGAGGCCAGTCGGAGACTTGCTCGAACACGAAGCTATGCGCCGGCAATTGACGCGCATCCAGGACAAACATGCGCGCGGGCACAATCCCGATGTCAAGCTTTCGCCCACTCAACTTCGCTTCCATCCACGGGATATTTCGCAATATATCGTCGGTGAGTTTGAGACGAGATGGAATGCGCTCAATGCCGTGCCGGTCGAGTTAAAAGTTCCCAGTTCCTCGCTGGAACTAGAACTCGTAGAGACCCGGTAGAATCCTATGAGCCAAGTGCTGTTCGGCCAATCCTATTACTTGCGTTTTGACTCCAAGCTGTATGCGGCGATGCAACCTTATCCGCCGCTCGGCACCTTGTACGCTGCTTCGTACCTGCGCTCGCGCGGCTATGACGTTGCGCTGTTCGACGCCATGCTGGCCGAATCGGAAGACGAATGGCAGGCAGCGCTGATACGCTATCAGCCGCGTTACGCCATCCTGTATGAAGACAATTTCAACTACTTGAGCAAGATGTGCTTGCTGCGGATGCGCGATGCTGCGTTCAAAATGATCGCAATGGCCAAAGCGCGCGGATGCACCGTCATCCTGTGCGGCGCGGATGTGGCCGATCGCTCGGCTATGTATTTCGCGCACGGTGCGGACTATTGCCTTATTGGCGAAGGTGAAGAGACGTTAGGCGAATTGATGGATCGCCTGGAAGGGCGAACCGACACGCCGCTGGAAAGTATTCTCGGTCTGGCCTGGCCGGACGGCCACGGCGGTGAGCAGCGCAGCCCACGCCGGCCCGATATTGCGCAGCTCGACGAATTGCCATTCCCAGCCTGGGACTTGGTGGACATTCCACGTTACCGGGCCATCTGGCGCAAGCATCACGGCTACTACTCGATGAACATGGTCACGACGCGCGGCTGTCCCTATCACTGCAACTGGTGCGCCAAGCCTATCTGGGGCCAACGCTACAACTCGCGTTCGCCCGAAACCGTCGTGGCCGAGATGAAATGGTTGAAGGAAACCTATCATCCAGATCATGTCTGGTTTGCCGACGACATCTTTGGCCTCAAGCGAAGCTGGATCGAACAGTTCACGCAGTTGGTTGTCGAGCAAGACGCGCACATTCCGTTCAAATGCTTGTTGCGCGCTGACCTGGTCAAGCCATCAGTTGTGGAGGCGCTGCACGCGGCAGGCTGCCAGACCGTGTGGATGGGGGCCGAGTCGGGTTCGCAGAAAATCCTGGACGCGATGGACAAGGGTACGACGGTGGCGCAGATTCATCAGGCGCGCCGCTGGTTGGGTGAAGCCGGAATCCGCGTCGGCTTTTTCCTACAATTCGGTTATCCAGGTGAAACACGCGCAGACATCGAACAGACGCTGCAAATGCTGCGCGAGACCATGCCGGACGAAATCGGCATCTCGGTGTCTTATCCTTTGCCTGGAACCAAGTTCTACGAGCGAGTCAAGTCCGAGCTGGGGCAAAAACAAAACTGGGTGGACAGCGATGACCTGGCGATGTTGTACCACGGCCCGTTCTCGCAAGAGTTTTATCGGACACTGTATCGTGCCGTTCATTTTGAATTTGGGATGCGTCAAGCGTGGCGCGAGGTCAAGCATGACTTGCCTCATCCATCACACTGGCGACCACGCCACGGGCGGCTGTTGGCGTCTATACCGTGGCGTTGGCTCAAGTGGCAAATCGCGCAGGCGCAATGGAGTCAGATGGCGCACACGGCCCCGGTGTCTAGCCATTCAGTCATTTTTCAAAGCGCTTCAAAAACATGAAAAGTGCTAAACGCGTTATTGAATGGGTGCTGGCTGCCGTCGGGGCCAGCATTTGTGTTGGAGCAGCCCTTGTCGTCTGGCGATCTCAGTCGTATAACGTGTGGCCGTTCCCGGCTGTCTATTTCATCGAAATCATCGCGCTGGGGACAGTCGGATTCGTTGGTCTAATCACCCGCGCCGAAGGGGCAATCCGTTTGGACAGTGTTCCCTGGGGTGTTGCCGGCGCGCTGTTGGCTTTTGTGATCCTGGGGGCCTGGACAATTGGCCCGCTGTTGCTGCCGGCCATGTTGGTCTTTTTAATCGCCGCCACTGTGGCGGACATGGGGCCAAACCCAAGATGGATTCGCCATCTGGGAATCTTTATGATTGCTGGCGTTAGTCAAGCAAGTCTGATGTTTGTCGTTATCTTGCTCCGGAGCCGGTTGTAACCTGACTATGAATGTGATGAATTATTCGTCAAGTGTTGATTCTCAACTGCAAGACACCCGGCGCGCGTTTGACAGTGCGGCCGCCGACTATGACGGCCCGCTTGGAAACAACGCGCTCATCCAACGGATGCGCGGCGCGATGTGGCGCACGGTTGGCAAGCTTTTCGTGCCGGGTTCGCGGCTGCTCGACCTGGGCTGCGGCACGGGCTTCGATGCGGTTTACCTGGCGGCACGCGGATATGAAATCGTCGCCGCCGACTGGTCGCCGCAAATGGTCGAGCGTACGCGCGCCCGCGTCGTCGAGTTAGGCCTGAAGGGTCGCGTCGCCGTCGAAGCGATTGGCATCCACGAATTGGACCACTTGCGCGGGCAGGTGTTCGATGGCATCTATTCCGATCTCGGCCCGCTGAACTGCGTGCCAGACCTGGAAGTGGTGTCCGGCACATGTGCAGCCCTGCTCAAGTCGCGCGGTAAGTTGGTCGTGTCGGCGATGGGCCGCCGTTGCCCGTGGGAGTGGGTCTACTATGCAGCGCACGGCGACTTTTCCCGAGCGCGGCTGCGCGATGCACGCAAGGCTGTGCCGGTGAACCTGAATCGGCACACGGTCTGGACGCGCTATTACGCTCCGCGCGAGTTTTATGGCGCGTTCGCGCACGAGTTTGAGTTGATGCACTATCGCGCGCTCGGACTTTTCTTGCCGCCGCCTTACCTGATTCGATGGTATGAGCACGGGCGAGCGATCTTTACGGCGCTCGGTTGGCTCGACGACCGCCTGGGCGGCTGGCCGCTCCTGCGCGACGCGGGCGATCATTTTCTGATGGTGTTGACCCGACGTGATTGAATTGGCCTGTCCTGTTTGCGCAAGTGTGCTTTCTGTCGAAGGCGATGCAGCGACCTGTGCGACGTGCCGGCAAACCTTTGCGCGGCGCGAAGGCATCTGGCGTTTTTTGCCACCGTCACGAGCGTGCGAGTTTGCCGATTTCCTGCGTGAATATCAAACCGTGCGCGCGGATGAAGGCTGGGGAGCATCGGATGCACGTTATTATCGCGCGCTGCCGCACGTTGACCAGGACGATCCGCAGCGAAACATCTGGCGCATCCGCGCGCACAGTTTTGAGCGGTTACTGACGCTCATCGGCAACGGCGGGCCGTTGAAAATCCTGGACGTTGGCGCCGGCAATGGCTGGCTTGCCAATCAGCTTGGGCGGCGTGGGCACACGGTCGCTGCGCTTGATCTTGCGGACGACTCGCGCGATGGACTGGGCGCGCGAGCACATTACGCGATCAGCCTTGAAACGTACCAGGCCGAATTTGATCGGATGCCATTTGGCGCAGCCCAGTTCGATATGGTGATTTTCAACGCGGCTCTGCATTACGCGTGCGCGCTGTCGGCCACGCTGCGCGAGGCTTGCCGAGTGATGCGCTCCGACGGAAGCATCGTGGTGATGGATTCGCCGTTCTATTCCAGGCCGTCGAGCGGCGCGGCGATGGTGGCCGAGCGCGAGGCGAGCTTTGTGCGCAAGTATGGCTTCAACCGCCAGGTTCGCACAGCAGGTTTTTTGACTCAAGCCGCGCTGGAACAAGCTGCCGCAGAAGCAGGTCTGGAGATCAAGATTGGGGCCGATGAGGGTGGTTGGGTGACACGGTTACGTCGGGGGTGGGCTGAACGGCGCACAGGACGCGAGCCGGCTAGGTTTCCCATCATCGTGTTGAAGCGAGGCAATTTCAATGCGTGATACGCTGGCAACGAATGCCTTGACGCAACTCAATGTCGTCGTGCATCGCACGTTTGCCTTGCCGCTGCTGATTTTTTATGTGACAGCGCGGTGCAACTCGCGCTGCGTCTCGTGTGATTGGTGGAAGTCGGATGGTGCGGCCGACCTGACGCTCGATGAGATTCGTGCTCTGGCCGATGATCTGCCTTCACTGCGCACACGCCTGGTTGTTTTTTCCGGCGGTGAGCCATTGCTGCGACGCGATGTTTTCGAGATGGCCGATATGTTTCGCACGCAGGGTCTCAAGTTACACCTGCTCACAAGCGGCTTGTTTCTGGAACGGGATGCGGAGCAAGTGGCCGCGCGCTTTGACGAGGTCACGCTTTCGCTCGATGGGCCTAGGCGCGATCTCTACCGGCAGATTCGCGGTGTGGATGGTCTTGAGGTGATCGAGCGCGGCGTGCGCAAGCTCAAGGCATGTGCGCCTCAGTTGCCGGTACGAGCGCGCAGCACACTGCACCGGCACAACTTTCACGAGTTGCCGCATTTGACTGACAAGGCGAAAGCGCTGGGGCTGGCGCAGATTTCGTTCCTGGCGGCGGACGTGACGAGCGAAGCTTTCGGGCGGCGATCCGAAACATCCACGCGCGGCCTACTGTTGACTGAGAGCGAGGTCGAGGAGTTTGCGCGCGTCGTCGAAGAAACGCTTCTCTCCCATGCACAGGATTTCGAAGCGCGGTTCGTGGCTGAATCACCGGACAAGCTGAGGCGCTTGCCGCGCTACTATGCGGCACAGTTGGGACGTGGCCCGTTCCCGCTGGTTGCCTGCAATGCGCCGTGGGTGAGCGCGGTGGTCGAGGCGGATGGAGCAGTGCGACCGTGCTACTTTCATCCGGCCGTGGGCAACATCCGCCAAAAGCCGCTGTCCCAGATTTTGCAGCAAGAGATGCGCGCCTTTCGTGCGAACCTGGATGTATCCGGCAATGCCACTTGCGCCAGGTGTGTTTGTTCGCTCAAGTGGGGCATGAGGACTCGGCTATGGTAGAGGCGCAGGTCGGAGGTCGAAGGTCAGAGATCGGGTGGAAGTGGGTGCGCTCGATTTATCGGGCGGCGCAACGGCTGCGGCTACGGCTCTGGCCCGACGGCCAAAGGCTGCATATCCGGCAGGTGGACGGCACCCCGATCATAGTGCTGCCCGGCGTCTTTGATGGCATCCGTCTGCGAAGTGGCGCTTTTCTCGCGCAGACGTTCGCTGCGCTTCCCATCCGAACCGACGCGCGAGTGCTCGACCTAGGGACCGGCTCCGGCGTCGGCGCGATCTTCGCGGCGCGTCGAGCTGCGCGTGTGGTGGCGACAGACATCAACCCGGAAGCCGTGCGGTGCGCCCAGGTCAATGCGCTGGCTCTGCACCTTGATCACAAAATCGAAACGTGGGCGGGGGACTTGTTTGAGCCGGTGCACGGCGAGCGGTTCGACGCGATCCTGTTCAATCCGCCGTTCTATCGCAGTCAGCCCCGCGATATGGCCGACCGCGCGTGGCGCAGCCCGGATATTTTTGATCGGTTCCTGCACGAGTTGCCTGCGTATCTTTGCCCTGGTGGTTTTGCGTTGATCGTCTTGTCAACCGATGGCGACGTTGCCGATGCGCTATTCTCTGCCAAACATCTGGTGGCGCGCCCGGTGAAACGGCGCGATTTGATCAACGAGATATTGACCGTGTACGAGATTAAAGTGTGTGACCGCACTGGCATCTAGTGCGGTACTGGAAATAAGCCAAATGCCCTCAAGGGGATGATGGCCCGTGTGCTTGAGGGCAACAGTATTTTATCGGGAGGTTTGCCATGAAATGGTTAGGCACTATCGTCGGAGTTTTGCTGGTTCTGTTTGGAGGCCTGTGGACATTGCAAGGCACAGGCGTCATAACCCGTGGGTTCATGTCCGGTCATGTGCAATACGCGATTCTCGGCATTGTATCTGCGGCGATTGGGATTGGGCTGGTCGTGTTCGCCAATCGGAGGCGGCCAAATACTCCTGCGGGAAGCAGCAGAGGAACCAGCCGCTAGAAAAGTCCAAACTATCGGAGGTTGTCTTATGGATCAATCAACTGAACTCACCGTCGGCTCTCAGGCTCCAGATTTTCGCTTACCGGCCAGCACGGGCGGCGAAATCGGGCTGGCGAACTATCGGGGAAAATCTCGCGTCATCCTGTTCTTTGTGCGCGAATTCAACTGAATGCAATGCCGCGCGCATGCCGCCCAGTTGGGGCGCTTGATGAGAGACTTTCAATCGGCTAATACCGAGGTGCTTGTTATCCTGGGTGACACACTCGACCGCGCACGTCAATATGCCGACGCGCTCAAGCTGCCGTTCCCTGTGTTGGCCGATCCAGACCGGCAAGTGTATGGGCGTTTCGGTTTGGACAAAGCCTTTGTCGTTATTCAACGGACAGCCTCTGTGGTTGTGGATCAAGCTGGCGTCATCCGTTACTTGAGGCGTGCCACTAACCCGATGACCTGGCTACAAGAGAGCCAGGAATTGTTGCAGGTGGTCAAAAGTCTTACAGAGGCCAAGCTCCAGAGCGCCGCTCACGCCGATGCCAAATAAGAGGCGCTATGAGGTATTGAAGTCTATGAGATTCGATCTGATGACCGCAGTGGATCACCTGCGGTCTCGTGGGGCATTATGAAACCACGCATCATCCTGTACAACCCGCGTAGCAACGCTTCGGGCAAAAAGATTCTGCCCATGTCGCTGCTTGCCCTGGGCGCGGTGCTGGAAAACAAATACGACTATTCCATCGTGGACGGCAATTGTGAAAACGATCCGGTGTCTGCGATCCGTGAACAAGTTCGGGCGGGCGCAGACCTGCTAGCCGTCACGGTGATGCCCGGCCCGCAGCTTTCGCAAGCCGTGCCGCACTGCCGCGCACTCAAGGCCGAATTTCCACATCTCACTATCGTGTGGGGCGGCTATTTTCCGACCCAACATGCCGACGTTTGCCTGAAATCACCTTGCGTAGATTTCGTCGTGCGCGGACATGGCGAGTTGGTGTTCCTTGAATTGCTCGACGCGCTGACACGTGACGACGACTATCGTGGCATCAACGGATTGGCGTATCGGGATGGGCAAGACGATGTCATCCAAAACCCGCTCGCGCCGATCCCGCATCCCGATCGCTTGCCACCGTTTCCCTATCATCAGGTTGACATCCAGCAGTACATCCGGCCCACGTTCTTGGGGACACGGACACTGCCACACCATTCGAGTTACGGCTGTCCGTTCTTTTGCAATTTCTGCGCAGTCGTCAATATGGTGAACGGGCGTTGGCTGCCGCAATCGGCGGCGCGCGTGGCCCAGGCCGCGCAGATAATGGTGGAGCAATGGGGCGTCAACGCGATTGAATTCTACGACAACAACTTTTTCACACACGAGGCCCGCACGGCTGAATTTGCCGAGCGCATCCTGCCGCTCAAGCTGGCGTGGTGGGGCGAGGCACGGATTGACACGCTGCTCAAATACTCGGAGCGGACGTGGCGCTTGATGCGCGAGGCCGGTCTCAAGATGGTTTTTATGGGCGCCGAGTCCGGCTCGATGGAAACGCTCAAGCGGATGGACAAGGGCGGCAGCCTGTCGCCTGACAAGACGATCGAGATCGCCGCCAAGATGAAAGCCTATGGCATCGTGCCCGAGTTTTCGTTCGTCATGGGCACCCCCCCGGATCCGGAGAGCGACATTCGCCAGACCATCGAGTTCATCCGGCGTGTCAAACAAATCAATCCAGCGAGCGAGATCATCATGTATACCTATACCCCAGTGCCCCGTTCCGGCGACCTGTACGATGCAGCGGAGACCTCGGGTTTTCGCTTCCCGACCACGCTCGACGAGTGGATCAGTCCCACGTGGCTGGACTTTTCACAGCGGCACAGCTCGCAGATGCCGTGGCTACACGAGCAGTTGCAGCGCGACATCCGCAACTTTCAGCGTGTGCTGAATGCATATTATCCGACGAGCACCGATGCGCGGCTCAGCGGCGCGTGGCGCTCGCTTTTGCGCGGCGTGAGCGCATGGCGCTACCATTTGCGTTTTTACGAGTTCCCATTGGAATTGCGCGCGCTGCAAAAGCTGGTGCGCTATCAACGCCCAGAGACAAGTGGGTTTTGAGACATGGCGTTGCAATCGCTCCGAACGTTCTTGACTTCAGGAGGCATGTTGGCGCAGTTGGCTCCGGATCGAGGCCGACTACGCGACATGGCGTATCTTGTCGCCGGAAACGTTCTGAAGTTCGCACTAGGCCTGGCGCCAGGTGTGTTGATCTTCCGCGTGCTTGGCCCGACCGATGTGGGCCGCCTGACATTGGCGCTCAACATTATCAGCGTGTTTTCGATTGTGGGCGAATTCGGCTTGCGAGACGCAGCGGTGAACTATATCGCTCGCTTCCTGGCGGGAGCACCGGAGCAGGCACGTGCAGTGGCGCGCACATTCCTGGTGTCCAAAGTCTCACTGGCTGCGTTGGCCGGCACCATAGCCTTTTTCTCCGCCGGACTGATCGCCGCGCGATTCTATCCTCAGGCGCGCGTGATAGACCTGATTCGACTCGGCGCGTTCAGTTTGTTGGCCGATGGGCTGTTAGGTTTTTCGATGGCGACGTTGGAAGCGCAGCAGAGCTTTGCGGCCATGAGTGCGCTCGGTGTGATTCAAGCCCTGATGCGCGCCGGCTTAATCGCGGCGCTTTTTCTGGCACACCATCTCAGCCTGACGAGCTTGGTGGTTCTTGAGTTCATCGTTCCAGTGGCGGCCTTTGCTTACAGTCTGCGCTTGATTCCACGGTCGTTCGTGAGCCTGCGCCGACCTCTGTTGAAACACCTGGGGCTACTGTTCCAGTTCACCAAGTGGATTGCGATTGCGGCGTTGGCGAGCACACTCTTTATGAAATTTGATGTGTTGATGCTCAGCGGCTTGCGCGCGTCGGCGGAGGTCGGTGTATACGCTGCTGCCCTCGCGCTGATCGCCAAGCTGGAGGCAATCAAGTACGCTGTGTTGACCACGGCTTTTCCGCAAGCCTGCCGCTGCACCGAACACGGCGAAATGCGCGCCTACGTGTCCAGGTCGCTGCGATTGACCGGCGCAAGCTCGCTTGCCATGCTGCCGCTGTTCGTCATGGGCGGCGTGTTGATCGTCTGGCTGTATGGCACAGCTTATGGCGCGGCAGCCCCAGCCTTCTATCCGTTGCTGGCTGCGTTTCTCATCGGTCTGAACGTCGAGCCGGTCGCTTTTGTGTTGTATCCAATGAACAAGCCGCAATGGGTCGCAGTCAACGAAGTCATACAACTGGCCGTCGGTCTTGCCATGAGTCTGGCGTTGATTCCAACGTTCGGCATCGTCGGCGCGGCCTGGGGCGTGTTGATGGCTCGCATCGCCGCCGCATTGGTGACATTCGGCCTGGTACAGCGATTTCTGTGGAGTCAGGTTGCATGATGACAGTAGCCCGCGCCTATGACGCCATCGCTCACGAGTATGACGCGCATCTCGCCAGTGACCCTGTGGCAGGATACATGCGGGCGCGATTGCACGAACATTTTCGTCGCATCTTCCATCCAGGTGACCACGTCTTGGATTTGACTGCCGGCACCGGCACTGACGCTTGTTACCTGGCCGCGCTGGGTATGCAGGTGACGGCGCTGGATGCCTCGCCCGGCATGGTGGCCGAGTTGAAGCGAACGGCGGCGCGCCGTGGTGTGCAAGTTGACGCTCGTGTGCTGTCGGCCGAAGGTCTGGACGAACTTGCGTGCAATCTGGATGGGGCCATCTCCACCTTCGCCGGACTGAACACGATGAATGACTTGTCTCGACTAGCGAAGAACTTGGCCGAACGGCTCAAGCCGCATGGCCGAGTGCTTGTCCATGCGCTGAACGCTTTTTGTTTTTGGAGATGGGCGGCCGACCGAAAGGGAGCCAGGTCTCGTCGTGAAGGAATGTGGCAAGTCTCTATCGGCGGGCAAATTGTCCCACATCGAGTCTACGACCCGTTCGCGCTTTGGCGCACGACGTTCGCAGACCAGTTTGATCTTCGTCGTGTGTACGCCTTGTCCGTCATCGCTGGTCTGCCGCTCGTCAAGCGGTATTCATTCGCGGCGTGTCCGCTGTTTGCACTAGATCGCATCATGGGCCAGATGTTTCCAGCGACAGGGGATTTCTTTGTCGTCGAGTTAGAGCGGCGAGATTAGGAACAGGTGCCATGTATCTAGCCATTGTCTCCCCTTTTCCGCCCAATATCACGGGCATCGGTCAATATGGGTATCGCGTCAGCGGTGCACTGGCACGCTCCGGTGCATTTGATCGGATCACGCTGCTCGCTGAGTGGTCACCCGGTGCCGAACCGGTCGAAGCTTGGAACGGAATCACGGTCGAACGGATATGGCGGCGCGATAAGATGAATGTGGGCTGGAACATCACGGCTCGTCTGCTGCAACTGAGACCGGATGTGGTGTGGTACAACATCGGCGCAAGTGTGTTTGGCCGCACATCGTTGGCGAATCTATCTGGATTGCTCAGCCCGATGCTGATCCATTCGGCCGGACAGCCGTCCGTCGTCACGCTGCACGAGATGGTCGAGCAGGCCGACCTGCGCGCGCTGAAAGCGCCAGGCGGCCTGCTGGCCGGCTGGGGCGCGCGGCGGCTGACGTTCCTCACCACTCGGACGGATGTGGCGTGTGTGACGCTGCGCCGTTACGCGGACTGGCTGAAGGAGCGCATTCCGCACCTGCCCGTGGCGCACATCCCGTTGAGCGTATACGACCCGCCAGAGATGCTGCCGGAGAACGGCGAGGAGGAGCTTTTGATTTTCGCCACGTTCACACCTTACAAAGGGCTAGAGCTCTTGCTGGATGCCTTCCGCGAGTTGTGCACTCGCCATCCGTCGCTGCGCTTGACCGTGGCCGGAGCCGGACATCCTCGCTTTCCCGGCTATGTGGATAGTGTGCGCAGCGCGTTCGGAAACCATCCGGCCATACGTTGGCTGGGCTATGTCCCGGAGCCTGCTCTGCGCGATATGTTCGCGCGCGCTTCGATGGTGGTGTTGCCTTACACCGCCGCCACGGGTTCTTCGAGCGTGCTGCATCGTGCGGCGGCGTGGGGCCGCCCTGTCGTCCTCAGCGATTTGCCCGAGATGCGCGCCGTCATCGAGGAAGAGAATTTGCGCGCCGAATTCTTTGCGAGTGGCGACCGCAACAGTTTGATCGCCGCGATAGAACGGCTGCTGGCTGACCCGGCGCTGCGAATAGTGCAGGCACATCACAACTATCAAGTGACCCTGCGCATGTCGCTGGAAGACACCTGCCGCGCGTACCTGCGCGCTTTCGCTTTGGCTATGGCACTTCATCACGACGATGCCCGCAGCTACCTCGAGCCGGCCGACATCAGACATACTTCGCAGGCTATCCGACTCCACAACCAGGGAGTGCGCTGAATGGATCGTCGGCTTCGGCTGGCGATAGGGCTGGCGCTGATAGGTCACTGGCCGCTCGTCGCTGCTGCGCGTTACCGGTTGAGTTACGATGCCTATGTCCACATGTTCTTTGCCGATCACTATCGGCGAGATTGGTGGGCGTTATGGGAGCCACGCTGGTACACTGGCTTTACAGTCGTATCGTATCCTCCGCTGGTCCACCAATTGATCGCGGCACTCTCGCTATTGGTTGGGGTCGAAATCGCCTGGGCTATTGTGCTGCTGGGTGTTCTCATTGCGCTGCCGACCGGCGTGTATGCCTTTGCGCGCGTTTTTGTCGCTCGCCGAGCGGCAGGCTATGCCGCCATCACTTCGGCAGTTCTTCCCTCGATCTACTTGGCCGCATACACATTTGGTCAATTGCCGACATTAGCCGGTCTGTTAGCTGCTTTGTGGGGACTGGCAGCGCTGGCGCGCTATCTACGCGATGGCCGCCCACTCGACGGCGCGTTGGCGGTGATGCTGATGGCGGTCGTCGCGGCGGCACATCATGGTACGCTCTTGTTTCTTCCATGGGGCGTGGCTGCCGTCAGCGCACATCAAGCTTTGACAGGTCGGATTGCCTTGACGCGCCTGGCGATTTTTAGTCTGGCTTCCATCGCGGCAGTGCTCATCGTAATATGGCCGTTCTGGCAATGGGGACTGGGCCAGACGATGCAGACGCCGATTGATCACCTGTCGCGTCACAACTTTTTGCTCGATCCGTCTGCCTCGCTCATGTTCTTCTGGCCGGTCTACGGGCCGCTGGTGCTCTTGATACCCTGGGCAGTATATGTTGCGTTTCGCAGGGAGCGGGTCGCTCTTGGTGCATTGTTTGCCGCGATGTTTGTGCTGGGCTCGGGCGGGACAACACCACTGCCGCGCTGGCTATATGGCAGACAGTGGGCCTGGCTCACCTATGATCGTTTCGCGCTGTGGGCATCCGTTGCGCTGTTGCCGTTTGCCGGTTTGGTGGTGCTCGTCGTTCAGCGCCGGTTGCGTCGCCTAGACAATCGAGTGTGGTTGACTGCCAGAGGGATTGCCCTCGTTGCGATGGGCGCGAGTTCGGTGGCAGCCGTGATGGTCCCAACGGTACGGCCTACTCAGCCCAAGCCGCTGGACATGCGCCCCATCGTCGCGTTCCTTGCTCAAGAGGATCGCTCGCAGTGGCGCTATCTGACATTCGGGTTTGGCGATCAGATGGCACGGCTGTCGCTCTTGACCGATGCGACGACAATAGACGGGAGTTATCACACAGCACGCCAACTGCCGGAATTGCGGATAAGCGGCATCGGACAAATTGATGCGGCCTATTGGTCGCCCCTAGGCGTGGGTGGGCTGGATCCGATTCTGGAGCGCGCGAGCGAGCGCGGTGTGCGCTGGGGCTTTGTCAATTTGAGCGCCTACATTCCGGTGCTGGCCCGGCATGGCTGGCGATACTTGACCACACTGACCAACGGCGTCGAGGTATGGGAGAATCCGGGCGCAGTGTTGCCACACGATGATCCATCTTCAAGGGCCATCGAACCTCTGACTTCCATCTCGTGGGGCGTCCTTCCCCTGGCGACGCTGGCCGTGACGGGCGGGCTAGCCTGCCTGAGGGCGCGACGACGAAATGATTGACAAGATGTCCGCGCGGATGTTGTTGGGACTGCATCGGTTGGCAGTGGGCTTGTTGCCAGTGTCGCTGTGTTTTTGGTATTACCGATTGATTGTGCCCGCTGAGCATGCGCACGTCTACTTTGTGTACGACAACGTGCTGTTCTTTTTGAGCGACGGGGTTGCGTTCCTGGCTGTGACCGCATGGCTGTGTGCGCGATTGATTGAACACCAACCTATTTGGATAGGCCGACAGCGCCTCGCGCTGCTGGCGTTGTTCGCTTTGGTGATGCTTGCTTCGCTCAGCACGATCTGGTCAATCACTCCCGCTTTATCGCTCTACACGGCGGCGCACCTGTGGCTGATGTTTGGACTATTCATGTCCGTTCGCGGCGAGCCGGAGAGTTGGCGCGCAATTAGGTTCGGTTGTGTGGCCGCTCTCATTCTCCAATCAACCATCGCTGGCTGGGAGTTTCTGGCGCAATCAACCGCCTTTCTCGCGCCACTTCGTCTCGCCTGGCCGGGCACGCTGGTGCCGACGACGAGCGGCCCCAGCGTGGTGCAGGTGGCCGATGGCACACGCTGGCTGCGCGCCTACGGCACGCTGCCTCATCCAAACATCCTGGGCGGATTTCTCCTAGCACTGATGGCGGGCCCATTGACAATCTTTCTAAGCCATGGAACTCGCCGCTGGTGGGCAGCGGTCTTGTTCGGGATCGCTATTATTGCGCTGGTGCTGACGTTTTCACGTTCCGCCTGGCTGGGTTACATGGCAGGTGGCATGGTGATAGCGCTTCATCACCGATCGCTCGACAGGTCGCGTCTGCGGTGGTTAGCCGCTGTTGCGCTCGTATGCTTGATCGCGGCGGCAGTGCCACTGCACTCGCTTATCTTCACGCGTGCAGCGGGCAGTCAGGTGCCGACCGAGGCTGGTTCAACCTACGAGCGGCTCGTGCTGAGAGATCGATCCTTGGACCTGCTTCGCGCTCGACCGCTCGGGCTGGGAGTGGGTGCTTTCGTCGTCGGCTTGGCGACGCACTTTCCGGACGCCGACCCGGTCGAGCCGGTGCACAATGTCGTCTTGTTGGCAGCGAGCGAACTGGGCTGGCTGGCAGGTTTACTGTGGCTGGTGGTCGGGGCAGCCATTTTGTACGAAATCAGGCGAGCGCGTGGAGCAGACGCCGTAGTGCTATCGGCAATCGTGGTGGGGTTAATCGTGATCGGGCTGGGCGATCATTACCTGTGGTCGCTCGCGCCGGGCCGGACGCTCGCCTGGCTGTTCCTGGGCGCGTGGGCCAGTGGGATGCAGAAAACCGAATCGGAGGTGTCCGCGATGAACTGACGTCTTCCAATAGGACGGTGCCTTTTCGACGCCGAACGTGCTGCTCAAACCGACAATTGGATTCAGCGTCTGTTGAGATCTGCGGTGTATCACAATATTGGTGGGACTTGATCGCGGTACTGGTCTGTTTTCTTGAAACACCGAATTCATCATTGACGCGGCAGAGCGTCTGAGTATAATGTTGTTTACAATGCTTGGGCTCGTGACAAACTGAGAAGTCTAAGGGACTCGACGCACACTAGTGCAAGAGACTCACAGCTGGATATGATCCCTTGGTCGGGATCGCGCAACGGTCATTTCACGTACTCTTAATCCCTTGGTTACAGGTTCGAGTCCTGTGCGGCTCACCAGTCGCCTGTTATTCGGTTATTAATGTGCTGCCCGCCGACTTTCACTCCGCCAAGAATTGTCGAGTCGCGGTCGGCCCGGATGGGCCGAGTAGCAGTGCGATAAGCGCCCTCAGTCCTTTGACTGGCGGCGCTTTTTTTGTTCCTGTACCTAGAAAAAAAGCGCCGCCAGCCCCGAAGGCTGAAGGCGCTACTGCATACTCGGCCCCACAGGGGGCCAACCGCAGACTCGAAAACTCTTGGCGGAGTGAAAGTCAGCGGGCAGCACATTAACAACCAAGTCCGAAGGTGGCGGGTGTGGGAATCGGACCCACGACACAGGGCTTATGAGTCCCCTGCTCTACCAGCTGAGCTAACCCGCCCTCTCGAATCGAAGGCAATTATACACGGTGAGCATGACCTGTCAAGTGTTTGACAGCGTGTCGTTGGCGCTGGGCGTGCAGTATGGTATAATCGCGCCCATCCACTCGTCTTGAGAACACCACATGCGACGCGCTGCAACGTTGCTTTGCTTGATTGCCTTGCTCATCCCTGGCTGCGCTGGACAAGTCATCTCCGGCCCCACACCTACGCCGGAGGTGTTGGGCGTGACATTGCCTCCACCCTCGCCCACGCCTCAAGTCGCTACCGTGCAAGTCAACACGCCAGAGCCGACTTACACTCCTGCGCCAACTTCCACACCCGTCATCTATGTGGTCAAATCCGGCGACACGTTGCTCGGCATCGCCATCGAGTTCGGCACAAGCGTCGCAGCCATCCAACAAGCCAATGGGATCATTAACCCGGCGTCGCTCCAAGCCGGCCAAGAACTCGTCATACCGCTCACAGCCGCCAGCGCCGAGCTTGCAAAACAGCTTTTACCCACGCCCACGCCGGTTGCGGCCAAGGTTCAAGGTCTGGCGTGTTACGAGACCAGCGTCGGCAGCCTGTATTGCCTGGGAGAAGTGCTCAATCCCAATGAGAGAGCCTTGGAAAACGTCCGGGTCCGCATCGCGCTCAAGGACGCCGCCGGCCAAGTGCTGGCCGAAGCCGAACCATTCACCATCATGGATGTGATCCCGCCGGGGGGCCGGTCGCCATTTGGGTCGGTGTTCACATCGCCGCCTGCGCGATACGCCAGCTTTGAAGCCGTCATCATCCGCGCGGAACCTTCGACTGAGCCGGGCGGGCGTTACGCCGCACTCCAGATCACCAGCAAACAGGGCGGCACGGACGGGCTGCAATTTCGCGTCTTTGGCAAGGCGCGCAACGGCAGCGACAAACCCGCTGGCGGCGTCAGAATCATTGTGACCGTATATGATGCGGCCGGCCAAGTGATCGGCTATCGCCAACAAACATTAGGCGACGGCAATCTGGCTGCGGGCGCCACTGGTGATTTCTCCGTAACCTTTGCGCCCAGTGGTGGCACGGTCGCTCATTTCGAAGTGGCCGCCGAAGGTCGCTTTGCCCAATAACCTCCGGTTCGTATGCCAACTTTACGCTCTCACCACCCGAATCCCCGCCTGTATGCAATTCTGCGTGCCATCGTGCGCTTTCTGTTCCGGCTGCTCACCCGGACAGAGTATCGTGGCCTGGAGAATCTGCCGGCGCACGGCCCGTACATCGTCCTGACCAATCACCTGAGCGCCATTGATGCGCCGCTGATCCTGGCTGCAATCCCCACGCCCATCACTGTGTTCGCTGCCCACACACATCGCCACGAGTTCTTGGTCGGTGAGTTGATGAACGCACTGGGAGCGATCTGGGTTCGGCGCGGCGAGGCGGACCGCGAGGCGTTGAAGGCCGCCGTCGCGTTACTGAAAGAAAGTGGCGTCATCGGTCTTGCGCCCGAAGGAACGCGCAGCAAGACCGGCGCGCTCATCAAGGGGAAAATCGGAGCAGCTTACCTGGCGACACGCGCAGACGTGCCACTTGTCCCGGTCGCAGTCACAGGGACAGAGGTGGGCTTGCCGGGGGTGCTTCGACTGAGCCGGCCGCGCATCACCTTCACCATCGGCCCACCCTTCCGCCTGCCCGACTCGAGTCCGCAAGTGAGCAGGGCACAACTGCAAGCGTACACTGACCTCATCATGCGGACACTGGCAGGCATGTTGCCGGAGAAATATCGAGGCGTGTATAGCTGATGGCAAATAGCAGATGGCAAATGGGACGCCGCTCACACGAGCGGCGTTTTTTCTTTGGACGACCCTGGCGGTTGCCTGTGCGGGAGTCTCTATTTTGCGGTGGAGGAAAATGGGAGAATAGCTCGTGCGACTGTCGCCCACTCGTCCAGCGTGAGAGTTTCAGCGCGGCGACGGCCATCCACGCCCGCGCTTTCGAGCGCGGAGGCGACGTCGGCTTGCGGGCGAGCCAACCCAGCCGCCAATGCGTTGTGCAGTTGCTTGCGCTTTTGCGAAAACCCCGCTTTGACAACGGCAAAGAATCCCTCACGATCCGCCACATCCACCGCCGGGCGATTGTAAGGCTCGATGCGGACAACGGCGCTGTCCACTTGAGGCGCGGGATAAAACGAGCCGGCTTTGATGTGAGTCACGATAGAAGGCCGTCCGTAGAATTGCACGCTCACCGCCAACAGACTCAGCTTGCCCGGCACAGCCGTGATGCGCTGCGCCACTTCGAGTTGAACCGCGAGCACGATCAGGGACGGAGGAACGTTGGCTTCCAGCAAATGCCGGATGACGGCCGAGGTAATATAGTACGGCAGATTCGCCACGACTTTGTACGGGACAGGAGACGAAGACGAGTCGGGGCCGCCGACAAGCGCCGACGGGCTGAACTGCAAGATGTCACCCTGGACGATTGTAACATTAGCATAATCGGCCAGGCTGCGGGAGAGCGGTGGGATGAGTGTCGCGTCCAACTCAACGGCGATGACACGCCCGGCGCCTTCAGCCAGGTGGCGCGTCAACGCTCCCAGGCCGGGGCCAATCTCTAACACAATGTCCTGCCGTGTGAGCTCGGCGGCCGCCGCGATGCGTGACAGCGCGGACTCGTCCATCAGCCAGTTCTGGCCCAGGCTCTTTTTGGGTCGCAGGCCAAACTCGCGCAAGAGTTGGCGCATGTCGAGGGGTTGGGGCATCGGCGCACGCCCGGCGGCGCAAGTCGGCTCCGCCGAGGTCATGGTTCCTGCGGCCATTCGGGGATGACGTATTGGATGTTGCTGGGTATCGGCGTGAGCAGGTAGACATCTGTCCAACGATACCAGCTCCACACCTTTGGATCGCCGTCGTCAAAACCCAGGTCAATCCGGCGTTTCTGAATCGCACTGCCCGTGTCACCCGCATCGCCGATGCCGTAACCGGGCACGTACACCTGGCTGCCCAGCTTGATCACGGTCGGGTCCACCGCGACAATGCCAAAACGCATCTGCCAGCCCAATCGGGTACGTCCGTAATACGAGGCCGTCTTGGGCGTGCCCGATGTCGCGGCGCTGTAAGAGGTTGCCAACATTCTAATTTTGCGCCAGTATTCAATAGGACCATTGGGCGTATCCAAAGTGCGAACGACAATGTTGGTGCCGTAAGCCAGAATCTTGTGCTTGGGTTCGCGGATGATGCCCGAGTCTTCCAGTTGGCGGCTGACTTCTTTTCCATCTTCGTAGCGCACGCGAATGCGCTTTTGCAGCACGCCATTCTCCCCTGCTTGCTTCAAGCCCTGAGTGTCAATCTCCATTTCCGGGTCCGGCAAGAACTGGATCTCGAACGGCACCGGTTCTTGTTCGATGCGGAACACCTCGGACACGCGCACCACGCGGATGGTCATGTCGGGCGTGAGGGGCACATTGGGCGCCGGGTCGGTGTAATCGGAGCCTTCGAGCGAAACGCGCATTTCGGCCAAGGCGTCGGCGACGGTCTTGCGATGCGTGCGCGTGTGCAGGTGGCGGCCATCGGCGACAACCGTCACCGGCACGGCGCGGTCAATGGTCACGACCTGGCCGTCCTGAACCGGAGTGCCCAGGTCGGGTTGGACCTTGTCGGCCAGGTACAAGGTGAACCCACCTTCGCGCAAGGCTTCGCCCACGGTGGACGTGGTCGTATGCAGCGTGACCGGTTGAGCACCCGTCGGGCGCACGGTCAACGTGACGGCTCGCTGCACACGGATGCTGCGCGGCACGACTGAACTTGCATTGCGTCCGGCGCGATTTGAAAGCGACGCCATCGCCAATGGCGCGGATGCGCGGGAAGGAGTCGTTTGCACCAACTGGCCGTCTACGACCAATTTATCGTAGGGCGAAAGAGCGAACCCCAGATCGGCCAAGATGTCCGCCGGCGCGCTCCTGAGGCTGCGTGTGCGTATCGTCTGCCCGTCTACCTCCACAACCACGGGGCGGGCATGATCCACCCGAATAGCCTCGCCTTCCTCGATCGTCGCATCCAGGGGCGGCACGACGCGATCTTGTGGATAAAGCGTCACGCCCGCATCGCGCAAGACGGAAGCGACGGTCGTCTGGTTGGTCCGCACCTCTCGGAGCTGACCATCCACGGCAATCCGCAGGGTGGGCAATGACCGGACATACCCCCCCACCATCGCCGCCAGGATAGCCGCCATCACCACAAAGGCGATCAGGCCTTGCGGAGCCTGCCAGGTCAGCAGCTGCCATACAGATAGCGAAGGCAGCTTGGCCCGGCGCGTGTTAGAAATCCAGGGAGAACGTTCAATGTCCACTTGGTTATATGACGTAGCACGCGCCCGGCGGCCAGCAAAGTCGGCGCAACCACGATAGGTTACGACCTTCGGATTGCTGGAACGCGAGAGAGATGGCACTAGAGTATCGGCTCATATCGCAGAAACAAGGAAGATGGTCGTGCACCCCCCGTCGAACTCGTCAGCCTGACTTACCCCGGCTAGCCAGCTCCAACCAGGCGCTCCTGCGGCACCCAGGAGTATCTCCTTACCGTTGCTGCCTTCCAGCCCTGGCGGGGTTCGAAGGCTCCTGCCGCGCAGGACCCGATCTTCAACGCCACTTGGCCGAGGCAGACTCAAACCCGCGAGCCCTTCGTTGGGGAATTCGACCCCGCGTAGAGCGGATTTCGGGCGCGACCAAAGCCGCGAAGGCACCGCTAGCTCCCCATCTAGCACGACCAGGGGAAATGATACCAGAACCACCCAAAAACGCAAATGGCCGGGGGTTCGCCCGCCGACTTTGCCGACTTTGCTGGCCGCCGGGCGCGCGTACTCGCGGGCCGCCGGGCGTCAGCCATTTATTAGCGGAGAGGGCGGGATTTGAACCCGCGTTGGATTTCTCCAAACACGCTCTCCAGGCGTGCGCGTTAGGCCGGACTACGCTACCTCTCCAATCGCCGGTATCGGGATACCGGCCTACGGTGCGGATTATACCATAAAAACGCTGACCGAAGGTGTAGGTCAGCGGTGAGCGTTTCGACTTGGACAAGGCCGCACGCATAATTTGAACGCGCCTGGCGCTTTAGAGCCTACCCGAAAACCCCGTAGCCGACGCATCCCCACGCGGTAGCGGTCGGCGGCTGGCATCGGGATGCCAGCCTACGGTTTTCGGATGGGTTCTTATATCCGGTGAAGTCGAGCCTTCAGGCGGATTCTCCGGCTGAAGCCTCGACTCCCAAGCGTAGAAATAGTCCACAATCCGAAACGCTCAATCCGGTTTAACCAGGGAACAAAGACTCGACCAACTCTGGCGTATAGCGCTGCACCATATCACTCGTGATAGTGTTGGTCTTGCAGATTTCGGCATACAACTCGCCGCTGCGGCGCAGTTTGCGCTCTTGCGTCTCCGGGTTCACCTCGATCAGCCCGAAGCGCAGGTTCCACCCCTCGGCCCACTCAAAGTTATCCACCAGTGACCAGTGATAATAGCCCATCACTGGGACGTTCTGCATGACGGCCTTCCATATCTGGCGCAGGTGCGTGATGAGGAACGCGGGCCGCCGGTCGTCGTCGGCGTCGGGTAAGCCATTCTCCGTGATGTAGATCGGCTTGCCATAGCGACTCACCTGCTTGAGCAGATGATAGATGCCTTCGGGATAGACCTCGCCATAGTTCAAGTCGCTGATCTCTGCGCGGGCTGGAACGACCTGCTTGGAGAATAGCGTGCCGGGACTGCCTGAATCGAACGTCAGCACGACCCGGTCGTAGTAATTCAAGCCGATAAAATCGCTGGTGTTCGCCAGCTCGCGGACGCGGCGCGAGCCAAGCAATCGAGGAATGTGCCCATGCAACGTGGCTTCCAATCCCGAAAGATTCATCAGCCGCTCGCGTTGCCCGACGACAAACCTATCCAGCGGCGAATTCGGGTGAAGCGGCTGGAAATACGCCAGGTTGTGCACCCCACCCACGCGCGCCTGGGGCTGGATGCGGTGAATCGCATAATACGCAGCGCCATGCCCCAGGAAGAGATTTTCCACCACCTTGAGCATGAGGTCCATATCGTGCTTGCCCGGCGGAAACGTAATCTGGTGATGCATCTCGCTGCGTGGCTCGCCGGCCAGCCAGCCGAGGATACCGTAGATGAGGGGCTCGTTGATCGGGCACCACAAGTCACAAAACTCGCCGAGCGACTCGACGACCTTGGTCGCAAACCGCTCGAACAGCGGAATGATCGCCGGGTCCTCCCACCCACCGCGTTCAGCCAACCACAGCGGCGTCGTAAAGTGGTGCAGCGTCACCATCGGCTCGATGCTACGCTCGCGCATAAAGCGCAGCATTTGCCGGTAGCGGTCCATCGCCGCGTCGTCCCATTTGCCCTCGCTCGGCTCGATGCGGCTCCATTCGACTGACAGGCGGTGCGTGTTCTGGCCCATCGCGGCGGCGAGTTCCAGGTCGGCTTCGGCCTTGTTCCACCAATCGCACGCCTGGCCGGATTTTTGCCCGCCATAGATGTGACCTTCGCCTTGCTCCCAGGCGTACCAATCGTTGTTCGTGTTGCCGCCTTCCACTTGATGCGCGGAGGTGGCACAGCCCCAACGAAAGTCGGGCGGAAAGTGTAATGTTGCTTCAGGCATTGTAACCTCGCAGTTGAAGGGTGTGTTGCAAGATGCAGGATGCAAGAAACATCTGCATCTTGCCGCTTGCATCATGCGACGTGTCTGAGTGAACCGACGTACGCTCGTTCGCGCGCGCCAGTGTCAGTATAGCCCAGTGCCTCGGCAATAGCAACCGATTCGGCGTTATCCTGATCCACAAAGTAGAGCGGGCGCAGGTTGGATTCGAGCAGGTGAGCGGTGCAGGCCGACACGACCGACTTGCCCAACCCCCTACCCCGCGCCGCGAACTCGACGTGGACGAATACCTCGGCGAACTCATCCGAGCGCCAGTTCGTGCCGGATTCGGCCGCCACGCTGCCATCGGCGGAGCGAATGGCAAAACGTGTTCCGCCATCCGGTCCGCGCGATGAGGTGACGAGCACATTGATGACAGGCTTGAAATTGGCGCGGCGGGCTTCGAACACCCAGTGGATCGCAGACGACGCGATATTCATCTCCGCTTCGACGGCCGGCGCAAGAGCCGGCGGAACGAGGACGTGATACGACCGGGCCGGCGAAAGTCCGTTATGCAATAGCCAGGCCGCTACGTCCGCGCCGTTTGCGGTCGGCGCGCGCAAAATCACCAGCGGCTGGAATAAATCAAAGCCGGTCTGGCACACGGCCATAAAGCCGAGAGCGTGACCGCGCTCGTCACGGTGGACCGTCAGCTTGGTGCGGATTTCGCTGTGATGCAGCGCATAGTACGCCGCCAGCGCGTCTTCCGGGCTGTGGTCGCGCAGCAACGGAGCAATAGCCTGGCGGTCAGCGTAGAGGGTCAAGCCTCATCCCCCTGCCCTCGCCCACCCCCAATTCCCTTCCTCTCCCAAACTTGGGAGAGGGAGGGGGCAGGGGAAGAGAGAGGAGAAATTCAAAGCTCATACCACCAAAAGATGGCGACTTCTTTCACGCCAATGTCGTCGTTGGAATAAAAGTGATCGTCAGTGCCGCATAACTTGAAGCCCATTGCCTGGTAAAAGCGGCAAGCAGGCAAATTGTTCGTCTGTGTTTCGAGCCAGACGGCGCGCAAGTTTTCGCTACGCGCCCACGCCAGCGCGCGGCGCATCAACTCGCGCCCCAGCCCCTGGCGGCGATAGGCGCGGTCAATGGCAATGTTCCAGAGCCGCGCGGCGTGGTGCCAGCCTTCGCGCTCCATGTCCAGCAGCGCGACGAGTCGGCTCGTCTGCGCATCCTCAGCCACAAGCCAGAGTCCGTTGCCTTTCCGCAGGCGCGCACCGATTTCGTCGCACTCGGTCTTGGTGAAGCTATAGTCGGTGCTGCGGAACGGTGGAACCAGCGGACGCTCGACGAGCCGCCACGTGACCTCTAACTCATGCATGGTTTTCTCCACGTCGAGGAAAAGATCAGACTCGAACTCGGCATCAATCTCCGAGAGGTGTGGAACATCAGCAAGCGTGAGCAGACGGATAGTGAGGTCAGGCATCATGTGTACCGCTTGCAGTGAGGGTCGTCAAGCCACGCTCTCTGTAAGTTCAGGCAACGGCATCCAATGGGTGGTCGTGTAAATATCCCGATACTCGCCTGTCCGGTCGTAATCCGTCTGATCCTTCCAGCAAGCTCCATCACCGGTCCAAAATCCAAAACAAAGTTGTGGGCCGCTTTCGAACACTGAACGAATGGAACAGTGTGCCGGGGTTCCGGCAGCTTGTCCGACACGCTTATCCATGCTGGATCGGCGGGTTCAGGCAAGGGCATCCAGTGAGTAGTCGTGTCGGTTCTCAGATGATTGCCAGCCTGATCATATTCCGACTCGGCCATCCACCCATTCCCGTCGCTCGTCCAGTATCCAAAACAGATGCGCGGGCCGCTGTCAAGTCTCACCACGAACAGGACACGTTGCCCGGCTGGCGGAAGCTTGTCCGAAACGCTGATCCACGACATGGAAAACCTCGTCAGGCAAGCAAACTAACAAAAGTATCCGTCATGGCCCGCAGGGTGGAATGGCAGCAGGGTGGGCGACTGCTCTGCCGACCGGAACTAAGCCGCATTCCGCTTGTCTTCTAATCCTCACACTCTTCCTCATACTCTGCTTCATCATCCTCATCTTCTTCTTCGCTTTCGTATACCTCGTCTTCGTACACTTCTTCGTAGGCCACTATGTCATCACCCTCATAACTGTATACTGGCACTGCCCTCAGAATGCGGAACCCATCACGCTCTAATTCTTCTTCGGATTCTATGTAGATAGGCTCACCACATACATTGCACCGTGCATTCTGGCAGTCTTCACACAGATATGCGCCACATACACTACAGATGGTAAGAGTCTCGCCACAGTCTTCGCAGTAGAACTCGTGTCTCTGAAAGTCAGATACACCTTCGTCAGCGCCACTTTCTATCCTCGTGCGATTTCTGCCATAGCTGTATTCGGGTTCTGCGACTTTTGCAGCCTTTCCAGATTGGGATACTGACTTGGGTGTGTACAGCTCATCTGTGATAGGTCTCGTCAAGGACTTGGCACGTGCGCCGAATAATGCTAGACCTTTTCTTGCTGCATCGCTGTTCGGGTTGAATTTCAAGCACCACGTGAGTGCTTGGGTACGTTCGGCGTCGGTAGAAAGTGTATCTACATACCACAGCCACGCCGTCTCGTTGTGTGGGTTTGACCGAATGACTATTTGCAACAAGCGTTGAGCTTCTGCTTTTTTGCCAGCCTTCAAAAAGACTATTGCTTGTTGCAGGTCATTAGAGTTCATACGAGCAAAGCCGCTTCATCTGGGAATCTTGTATCGTATCTTCAGAGTCGCGCCATTACCTTTGGGTGGGGCGTACAAAGTGATGTCGCCTGTCTGTATGTTTTGCCGCATGACATTACAGCAGACCGGCATTCGATGATTATTACCGGGATATCCTCCAACTCGGCGGTGCAAGTGACCCGCTTCCACGTCAACGTGGGACAAGCCTTTAGCTTGAGCGTCTTGGAAAATCTTGTTTAGTTCTGTTTGAAAGTCTGATGCTGTAGGCATTGGTAGCCTCCTCTTGAATTCACGACGTGCGGCCTAACTCTCTTGACCCGCGAGGCATCTTTACGATCCGTCACCACCCACTGATGCTGTGACGTGCCAAGCACCGAAAACAGCCAGCCACCTGCAGATCAGTTGCCGCGCATCACCACGGGCAAATAGACCTGATACATTGGCCCGAACAGGCAGAACCGGCCTCCGCGACAGATGGACACACTCAACGTCTTGTTCGCCACGTCGCGGATATAAGACGAGGCAGGGTCACACGTCTGTGCCGCATCTTGCCATTCGCTGCCTGTCCACCATAGCAAGGCCAATTCGTTTTTGTCGTTCACCACTCTCACATCATCGCCGCTGTAATAAATTGTCACAGTCACCGGCACGCTAAGAACGAATCCAGGCTGCGGATTTCCGCCTTGAAACGCGGCCAGTTCAAAAGCGTGCCCGGTGAAAGTCAAACCTGCACCACTCACAGCTAATGTAGGAGTCAGAACAATCGTCGTAGTGCGGGTGATTGCGCCAGCAGGGAAATCCAAGGTGGTCGTCAGTCCTTGCGTATCATAATAAGTCAAGCGGGCAGGTAAGCTAACTGTATCAGACAAGAACAACGTCACCGAGACCGGGCTAGCTACCATGACGAAACTTCCGTCGGAAGAATCGGGAGGCACTGTGATCGTGCGCGAAGGGGGCAAGAATGAATAGTTTGCCTTGGATGGCGTCAGAGAATAACTGCCGGCGACAAGATGGGTGAAATCGTAATATCCAGTCACATCCGTCGTCGTGCTTTGATTGTCGCCCATCGAGATAGTAACACCCGTGACAGGAAGATCATTGCTGCTCGTGACACGACCGCTAATGGCCGGCCTGTGCCACTCGAAAGTAACCACAGATTGATGGGGCAGGCTATAGGAAAAATAACTAGCGCCCCATTGCACATCAAATGCTTGCTGACTCGCAGTCGGATTGAGAACAACCGACACATAGGAATCAGGGTTCAGAAACGCTGCCGTTTCAACGACGCCGCTGTACGTGTCTGACGCGATTCGATCTGCCCCGGGGATGACAAACTTGCTCACGTGGCCCAGCACATAGTACTCGACCTCATAATTGATCTTGTGATCCTGCATCAAAATCGTCACCACCCCACGACAGCCGTCGCAGCCTCCGATGTGTGGGCCATTGAATTCGTCGAGCGCCAGATTCCATAGGATGACGGACCTAGCCCAATTTCGGACAGTGCCGATGACAATGTTTTGCATGAACCAGACCAGATTCGTCGCAAAATCGGTCGTTCGATTATCGCCGCTGCACTCGGTGAAATAGATATCCTTGTCTGGATAAGCGCCGTGCACTTGACTCTGAGCGGATGGATTGCCCGCATAACCGTGCCAGGCAGAACCCGCCACAAAGGCTCGCGCCGATGCATCATTGAGGATACTCAGCGGATAGTCCGGCTCATTCCAATTGTGATCCCATACAAGAATTTTGGGAGTGAGGCCAGCCGTAGCGAACGTCGGACCTAAATAGCCTTTCACAAAATTCGCCTGATCAGACGACGCCATGTACATCGTCGGATAACTGATATTCACAAAGTGCGGTTCATTTTGAACGGTTACAGCATGAATAGGGATGCCTTCGGCCTGATAAGCCTGAATGAATCTGAAAGTAATTGGCATACGTCTGATAGTTACTCGCCAGGAGGTAGGAGCCGCCCAGTATGGGCCTCGCCTTCATCCAGGCCGGGGGGCTCCACGGGCTGGCCAAAAACTTGAGCCGCGGATTGAGGCTCATGGCCTGCCGAATAACCGGGATGATGTAGGGCCTGTCATGGTCAATCGAGAAGAAGTTGAGGTCAGGATCAGTCTGGCCCGCTGGCATATCATCAAAAGTGTATTGGGACAACACAAAGTCAGAGCCGCCAATCGGCAAACGCATGTAACTGATCCCGATGCCGACGGAAGGAGAAAAGAGGCTATTCATCAAAGCATCACGTTGACTTGATGTTAAATCATGAGTGATCAGCCAGGCAGATGAATCCGTGATGGCTGCGCCGACGCCGTCCATCTGCTGATACTTGATGCTCTCGTCCACGCTGACCTGCCGCGAATTGCTGCCCGTTCCGGTGCGAAAGCTGATGGGGGGCTGCTGTTGCAGCTTGATACTTGCATCGCCCTTTGTCAACCAGACTTCTACTGGCAAGCCCCCGTCAGCTTGCGGGGCGAAGCTTTGCTCGTCTACATTCGACATCGTGCCGACCGTGCGCACAGCCGGCGAGGTGGAACTGGCATCCAAGGGCATCGCCTGGCCCAGCCCCAAAGCCAGCGCAACGGCGAGCGAGATGAGCGTGGCAACCCGCGGTTTCATTTGCACCATCCGGCGACATACGATCGGGTTTCCCGATTTGCCATTTTCCCTAGCCGGGCCTTTTGATCTGGACGCGGACGCTTCGCGCGCGGATTTTAAGGATATTTCAGTTCTGATCCGTGCGTATCCGAGAAATCCGTGTCCGAATGAGAGAAACGGGAAACTTTTGATACGATCAGCGGGACGAGCCGAGCGTCCTGAAAAGCCAACCGCCGACAACGACCGCCGGGCCGAAGAACGCCACGGCCTGCAACACGGGCGGCAGCGAGGGCAATCGCGCCATCGCGTTAGAGCTCGGCCCTTGTCCCAACACAGCCGCCATCACCACAATCGTCCACCCCACCAACCCGGCCATAAAGCCGACCAGGAGCGAAAGGAATATGCGAATCAATCGCAGGCGCGGCGGTCGCTCTTCCTGCACAGGGAACTTTTCTTCGTCACTCACAAGAGTTGTCCGTCATCGTGGAGTAGCATCATCTTGCGCACGAGCGGAATCGGCACTGCGCCAAACGAAAGGAACGTGTCGTGGAAACGCTTGAGCGAAAACGCGCTGCCCTGCTCGCGCCGCCAATCCTCGCGCAGCTTGAGCACCATCAGCTTGCCGAGCGTGTACAACAAATAGCCTGGGTCGAATGTGCCGCGTTCGGCCTCTTTGCGTGACGGCAGCTCGGCCATGTAAGCATCCTTCACGAAACGGCGCGTCGCCTCTTCCACGCTCATGCTCTGCGTGTGCAAACCCATCGAGCAGATAAAGCGCACGTCACGCGGCAAAGCGCCGCACAACTGCCCCAAGTGAAGATAAGGGTCGCCTTCACGATACCCTTCCTCAAGCATCATCTGCTCCACATAGTGCGCCCAGCCTTCCCACGACGAATAAGCATCGAGCACTTTGACCGCATCGGTCGGGCTGTTGCGAAAGTGCAACCAGTGTAGATAGTGGCCCGGCCAGCCCTCGTGGATCGAAGTGGTCTCGAGCGCGCCATAGTTGAACTCGGTCAGCCACTCTTCCACCTGCGCTGCGGGCCAATTCCTTTCCGGCGGCGTGATGTAATAGAACGAATCGGTGGCGACCTTTTCAAATGGGCCGGGCGTATCCATCATCGCAGACGCCCAGCGCAAAAAGGGAGGCGTTTCGGCAATCGCAGGCCGCAGGTCGGCAGGAATGGACACCAGGTCGCGCTCGAGAAGGAACGCGCGCAGCGTCTCCATCATCTTTTGCGTTTCGGGGATCAGCGTGCTGGCGGATGGATGGTTGCGCCCAATCTCGCGCATCGCTTCAGCCGGCGATTTGCCGGGCGAGATTTTGCGCACGACTTGTTCGAACTCGGCCTTGTTGCGAGCGAGATCAGCCTCCGCGACGGCCAAAAGTTTATCGAGAGGCAATTCCACCGCTTCGCCCACGCGCAACATTTCTCGATACGCGTCCGCGCCAATCGCGTACTGCTCATTCGCGTTGGGCAGGACTTGGTCGCGGAGCCACGCCGCGAGGGATTCAAACGCAGCCAGCGCTTTGTCCTGCGCCGCAGAAAATCGCGTCATCAAGCCGCTATCTTCAACGGAGGTGAGTTGCGCCGGGAGTTCATCGCGCAAGAACGTGATCATTCCCTGCGTCATTTCGAGGCTGGTCTGCGCGAACGTGCGCGGCATCGGCAATTCAAGATTGGCGCGGGCTTGAGCGAGCAAGTCAGGGACGTGGCTCAGGTGTGCGGTGATAGCTTTGAGGCGAACGGGCAACGGCGCATAGTTGCGCTTGAGGTAATTGCTCACATCGCACGCCTCGATATACCCCATCGGATTGCGCGCCCAGTTGCGGAGCGTTTCCCATTCGAACAACTCGCGCTCGATTGCCAGGCGCAGGAGTTGATAGTCGAGCCACGTCAGCGCGGGTGGCGCATCCGGCGGAATGGCCGCCAGCTCATCGCCGTAGGCTTTGAGGTCAGACACGCGGCGAGCGATAGCCGACGGGCTATAGTCTGTCACCAGGCCATCGTAACCGTGCAAGCCCATATTCGCTGCACGAGCAGGGTACGTGGCAAAAATGCCGCGCAGGAATTTCTTGGAAAAAGCTCCGAGCAGTGTTGGCAGAGTCATTGAAAGCTCCTTTGGTCACTATTCACCGCATCGGCGCTGAAAGCGCAAAGAAAAGAGAGGCTCTGCGCGCAAAGCGTCTGTATTTCTGCGGTGAGGTTCTTTACGGATAAATCCGGTTCAGCATGCGCGGGAACGGAATCGTCTCGCGGATGTGATCCAGCCCGCAGATCCAGGACACCGTGCGCTCCACGCCCAGGCCGAACCCCGAGTGCGGCGTGCTGCCAAATTTGCGCAAATCAATATACCAGGCATACGCTTCGCGCGGCAGATGGTGCTTTTGGATCGCGTTCTCCAAATCCTCCACGCGGCTCATCCGCTGACCGCCGCCGATGATCTCGCCGTACCCTTCGGGCGCGAGCAGGTCAACCGACTCGCACGTTTCCGGTCGCCCCGGCGTCGGCTCCATGTAAAATGCTTTGAACACCGCCGGGTAATGATGAACGAACACGGGCTTTTCGAAACTTTCGGCCACGGCGGTCTCGTGCGGCGAGCCAAAGTCCGTGCCCCATTCGATCTCCAGCAATTTCTTTTGCTCGGGGTCGTCCGTGCGGTCGCGCACTTGCTGGATCACGTCGAGCGCCTCGTCGTAGGAAATGCGCGGGAACGGCGGCGTGACTTTTTCCAGGCGCGCAAGATCGCGGCCCAACGCCGCCAGCTCCGGCGCGCGTTCTTTGAGTGTGGTCTGAACGATGTAGGAAACAAACTGTTCTTCGACCTCCATGATGCCGTTCAGATCGCAGAACGCCACCTCCGGCTCGACCATCCAAAACTCCATCAGGTGGCGGCGCGTCTTGCTTTTTTCCGCGCGGAACGTCGGCCCGAAGCAATACACCCTGCCGAACGCGGCAATGTCCGCCTCGTTGTAGAGCTGGCCGGACTGAGCCAGGAACGCCGGCTGACCAAAGTAATCCGTCTCGAACAGAGTGGTCGTGTCTTCGCACGCCGACGGCGTGAGGATGGGCGTATCCACGTTGAGGAAACCGTTGTCGTCCAGCCAGTCACGGATAGCCTTGATGACGGTGGCGCGCACGCGCAAGATGGCCCACTGGCGCGACGAGCGCAGCCACAAGTGGCGATTGTCCATCAGGAACTCGACGCCGTGCTCCTTCGGGCCGATGGGGTATTCTTCGGCGACCAGTTGGACGATTTGCAAATCCTTGACGCCCAACTCGAACCCGCCGGGGATGCCGGGCGCGCGCTTGTCTTCGCGCACCACGCCCGTGACGACGAGCGACGATTCGAGCGCGACCTTTTGCGCAGCGGCAAAAGCTTCCAGCGGCGCTTCTTTCTGAAACGCAACCGCCTGAACGATGCCGGTGCCGTCGCGCACCTGCAGGAATTGCAGCCGGCCCTTGTCGGTCTTGTTGTAGAGCCAACCTTGCAATGTGACTTGCTCGCCGACGTGTTGAGCGATGTCTTGGATACGGATAATGGCCATGGCGCCCTCCCGATGCCTGATGTGGCGGTTACGGCTTACCCTTGCGAAGGTTGTAATTGCATTTGCCACATATTCCCTAAAAACCTTCGCAAGGGTGCCTGAGCAGTTACACGTGGCGTTCATTTTACTCTGCTTGCGGAGCGCGGTCAAGGCAGGGCATTGCGCGGCGAGTCGAAAGTAGGTAGAATAGCCATCCAGTACACACAGGAGAAGTGCGAATGAGAAAAACTATCTTGCTGATCTGCATGATCGTCAGTTTATGCGTGGCATGTAAATCGCCTGCGCCCACCGCCGTGCCCACGGCAACACCTTCCCCTACACCGTCCATCGTCTCCGCCACAGGCTATCGTCCAGTCCAGGCCGGTGATGTCGTCGAAGGGGCCAAGATTGGCTACCAGTACATTCTTCCGTCACAGGAGCGCCCCGTCGTCGTCATTGCTTTCGGAGAGCGGCTCTTGGAATTGGTGAGCGTCAAGCCCGAGCTTGCCGATGGCTTGGTCGCATACATTCAGGAGCTAACAAAAGAATCCAGGAGCATCTACGCCTTTGACGAAGCCGATCCGAGTCAAAACGAACCTGGCTTGCTGACCCTGGCAGCCAACCAGCCGGTTGAAATCGTCATCATCCCGATTGCAGAAGGGCCGCATGTCTGGTCGGTGACTGAAAACCAGGATGGCGAGGTGCGCGCCGCATACAAGTTGATCCGCCGCAAGGACGGCGGCCTCCGATTTGTGGACGCTTATGGCACGGAGGCGCTCAATTCCTCCATGACGCTCATCACCTTGAATGGTGGAGGAGCCGGCTTGGTGTTTTCGTCGCGCCTGGCTCTCTTGCGACTGATCTTGACAGACCCCATCTACCAGCGTGGCGCGGACGTGATGGCAAGTCACCCGCCTGCCGTTAGCCAGTACGATTCACGGATTCTCATGATTGATCCATCGCAAAAGGGATTGGCTCAGGACATCAACTGGGCGCTTGTCTCGCGGCCCGGTCCTAACCCTGGCTTGATCGCGCCGTAATCCTCATCCCCATAAAAACAACACGCCCGAAGACTTCGGGCGTGTTGTTTTTCAGCCAACGTTAGCTCAACTGGTTCCCCTCATCATCGGGTCGAGCGCGTCGCGTAGTCCGTCGCCGATGAAGGTGAAGGCGAGCATGATCAGCGCCACGCACACCGCCGGCGCGACCAACAGCCACGGCTGTGCATTAATGGCGACACGTCCATCGTTGAGCAAGTTGCCCCAACTGGTGGGGAACATCGCCTTGGGATCCACCGTCGGGCGGATGCCCACACCCAGGTAACCTAACACCGCTTCCGTCACAATGGACTGCGGCACCAGGAAAGCCGCAGACACAATGATCGGCGCGAGCGAGTTGGGGAAAATATGATTCAGCATGATACGCGCCGGACTCGCCCCAATGCTGCGCGCGGCCTCGACGTATTCCTTCTCTTTGATCGAGAGCACCTGTCCGCGTACGAGACGCGCCACTGTCACCCACGAGATGAGCGCCAGGCACACGAACAACAGCACAAAGCCGTCGAGCAGATTGCCAATCCAGGTATCCCGCAAGGCCGTGATCATGATGATAAAGAACAGCAGGTCGGGGAAAGCATACACGATGTCCGTAAACCGCATCAGCAGATTATCCACCCAACCGCCCGCGTAACCGGCAATCAGGCCAATCGTCGTCCCGATGAGGATGATGAGCACCATCGGGATGAACCCGACGGCCATCGAGGTGCGCGCGCCAAAAATCACACGGCTCAACACATCGCGCCCTATGGTATCCGTGCCCAAGATGAACCGGGGGTCGCCCGTATGCAAAGGGTCATTCGGGAGACTGATCCACACCGGCACGCGGTAAGAATTGTTCGGGTATACCAGCAGCGGCGGATGCGGCACGATGATCGGCGCAAAGATGCCCAAAAGCGCAAATATGCCGACAACCACCATGCCGACAATAGAACCTCGGTTTCTCAACAGCCGGTGCCAGGCGTCGCGGTAGAGGCTCGTCGGCTTGCGCAGCGCGAATTGGCGGCGCAGCACCTCTTGTTCACTCAGGGGTACGCTTGCCTGTGCCATCTTAACCTCCACCTACCTTGATGCGCGGATCGAGGAAACCATAAGTGATGTCCACCGCCAGGTTCGCCACTGCAATCAGGAACGCATAGAGTATCGTCAAAGCTAAGATGACGGTGTAATCACGGCGGCTGATGGATTGGACGAATAATTGACCAATCCCGCCGACGCTGAACTGGGACTCGATGATGAACGAACCGGTCACCAGCGTCGCCAGCGCCGGGCCGACGAACGTCACGACCGGGATCAAGGCGTTGCGGACGATGTGGCGCAGGACGACCACGCGATCGGCCAGGCCTTTGGCGCGCGCCGTTCGAACATAGTCCTGCCGCATCGTTTCAATAATGCTGGAGCGCGTCAAGCGAGCCACATAGGCCGCCGTTGGGATCCCCAGCGTAATAGCCGGCAGAATCCACGAACGCGGGTTCGCCCACTGATCCATCTCTATTACCCGGACGACTCCCAACCACACGGCAAAGATCAGGATCAAAAAGATGCCCATGACAAAGTTGGGGATGCCATAGAACGCCGTCGCAAGAAAGAGGCTGGCGTTATCCAAAATCGTGTTCTGTTTCAGTCCCGCGATCAGTCCCAGCGGGAAACCGACGACCAGCGCAAAGACCATCGCCAGGACACCCAGGGTAAAGGTAGTGCCAAAGCGGCTCTGGTAAAAGGGCTTGCCATTCTGAGTGGGCGAGAACAGAATATCGCTCACCTGTAGACCGCGATATTGATAAGACGGCCCGAGGTTGCCGTGCAGCAGTCGCCACAAGTAGACGGGGAACTGGGCATTGAAAAACGCCTGTGTAACCTCTAGCGGGTTCTTGCCCGCTGCGATACTGTCCATGGCCTCCTGAGTGTTGATGAACCACGGCAAGTCCAGCCCATACTGCTTGGCCAGTTTTGCTTGCAAGACCGGATCGCTCGTGCGGCTGTCGGGGCTTACGTCCCACGGGCCGCCAGGCGTCGAGTGCATGATAATGAAGGTGATCAGCGTCACGAAAAACAAGACGGGGATCATCCACAAGATGCGGCGGACTAGAAACCGAGTCACGTTTCACCTCACTTTTCTCGGATCAGGCGGGCGCGCAACTCGGTCGAGCCTTGCGGGATCACTCTGAACGGAGCGAAGGGTCTCGGTCCATGCAGAACGAGAAGCTTCGTTCCTGCCTTCGGCTATCGCTCAGAATGGCAAGGGCCTCTCAACCTGGTGTTGCGACGCCCAAATGAATTTTGATAAATCGGGCTGGCGGCGGCGTCCCACCGCCAGCCCGTAGTTGATCCGTTGTAGGGCCGGTTTCAAACCGGCCCTACGCGAGAGCAAGCGTTACTGCTTGGGATAGCTCGCCGGAACCTTGGACAGGTCAATGTCATAGGTCCAGACAGGGCCCCACTCGCCAGCCCACTCGGCATCGCTGGAGCCGGTGTGGTCCTTGGGCCCGATGAGCCACGGCTTGATGATGTACAGGTTCTCATCATAGTTGTAGAAAGCCGAGGGTACGTCGTTGGTCAGGATATCTTCCGCCTGGCCGTACAACGCGAGCGACGCCTGGAGATCGAGCGTCTGGTCGGCCTTGGCCGTCAGCGCGTCAAAGTCCTTGCTGCAGTAGCCATAGCGCTTGGCGAACCCGGCGCAGGTCCAGTACACGCTGAGCCAGTTCTGCGGGTGCGGATAGTCTTCGATCCAGCCCTGGCGGGAAATCTGTGGTTGGGTCTCGAGCTTCTTGGTCAGCGCGGTCATAACCGTCGCATCTACTGGATCGAGAGTGATCGGGCAGCTAAACACACCCGCCAAGTTGCCCGCCATGAACTGGAAGCGAGCATGGTTGACCGGCGTAGCGGCATAGGTCAGCTTGATGTCGCCCAGCTTCTTGCAGTCCACCACGGGCTTGTCGGGAGTGCTATCCGCCGTGCAGAAGCCAGCATCACACAAGTACTTGACAGCGGCCTTGGGATCATAGGCGGGCACGCCGGGCTTGTCGGGCTGAGCGCCGGGGACGCCGGGCGGGACCCAGCGAGTGTACGGCTTGCCGCGGCCCTTCAGCACGTCGCGGATAAAGCCCGCGCGGTCAGAGGCGGCCGAAAACGCGCGGCGGACGGCGACGTTGTCGAACGGCGGCTTGCTCTGATTGAAGGCAAAGCCGATCGTGACGGCAGCCGGGAAGCGCACGAATTCCGCACTGAGCTTGGGATCAGCCGTGATCACGCCCAGGTCTTCCGACGCCACATTGGCGTTCATATCCAGCTCGTCCTTCTTGTACGCCTCGAGGATCACAGTCGTGTCCACGTTATAGATCAACTCGATGCGGTCGAGCTTGGGCTTGCCGCGCCAATATTTGTCATTCGGAACGAAGACGATCTTTTTGCCCTGTTCCATGGACTGGACTTTGAAGGGGCCATTGCCCACGTGGCCTTCCGGCTTGGTCCACCAATTGGCCGCGTCCTTGTCCACTGCGCGCTTGTCGCTAGGATAAGTGACCCAGGTGTAGGCGATGTACTGCCAGAAGCCGACGGGGTTCTTGAACGTCACTTCGAGGTTCGAGTCGTCGAGCGCTTTGACGCCGTAATTGGCCCAGGCCGCGTCGAGCTTGGCCGCGTCCTTCGTGCAGTCCAGGGCGTCCAACTCTGCAGCGCCCTTTACGTCGTACAAGATCGAGGTGTACTGTTTATCCGGTGTGCATGGATCTACTTCGCGCTTGAGAGCATATTCATAGTCTTTGGCGGTGATGGGGGTGCCGTCCGAGCGCACCGAACCGTCGCGGATGTGGAACGTCATCTTGGTGCCATCCGGCGAAGTTTCCCACTTGTCGGCGGCGCCGGGACCAATGTTGCCCTTTTCGTCAATCGCCAGCAGGCCTTCGTACGTCAGCTTGAGAAACTCGATCTCGATACCGTACGAGGACTTTTGCGGATCGAGCACATCCGGGTAGGTTCCACGGCCAAGGCGCAACACCTTGACACCCGTGGGAGCCGCCGGCGCCGTAGTTGGGGCCGCTGCCGGGGCCGCGGGTGCGGGTGTCGTCGCCTGCCCGCACGCACTTACGAGGATCGCCACCATCGTGACGATAGACGCCAATACCATATACTTTTTCATCTTCTCCTCCGAGTTTAGAGTTTTTCGGAAGCGAGGGCTTCCCATCCGAAGAACGACCGATCCAAGAGAAACTGCGCCAACATCACCTCCTTCCTAAAGAGCAATCATTCAGTTGATCGCTCGTTCTATGCCAAGAACAAAGACACAGAAAATCACCCGCGACTAAGATTCTGAAACTTTGCTGGGTGTCTCAATGGCAAAAGAAAAGCCAATCCTCTGAACACTGATCCCAAGGTCTGTAGCATTGAAGCCGAAAGCGGAATAAATAAGAAAAGCTCGCACTGTAAAAGTTATACCACGTTTGCAGTCGGTCGTCAATCAGATCAGCCCTTGGCCGGCCCGAGAAATGCGCGACAGTTCGGTAACAGCACGTCACAGACCTGAAACACGCCAGGGCTGAATGACGGTGAACACTCAGTCGTGGCACAATTGGGCCAGTGTCCCGGGTTTCTATTGCACCAGATGGCAAGCCACCCAGTGTCCGCCCCCCATATCGCGCCACTCGGGACGCGTCTCGCTGCAAATGCTCTGCGCAATCGGGCAGCGCGTGTGAAAACGGCACCCGCTGGGTGGATTGATCGGGCTGGGCACGTCACCCTGCAAAATGATGCGTTGCCGTTTCTCTTCCACCACCGGGTCCGGCACCGGCACCGCGGAAAGCAGCGCTTGACTGTAGGGATGCAGAGGATTGTTGTACAACTCATCCCGGCTGGAGAGTTCCACAATCGCACCCAGGTACATGACCGCCACGCGGCTGCTAATGTGCCGCACCATCGAAAGGTCATGGGCGATGAACAGATACGTCAGGTTAAACTGTTCCTGCAGGTCCTCCAGCAGATTGACCACCTGGGCCTGGATGGAAACGTCCAGGGCGCTGATAGGCTCGTCGCAGACGATAAACTCGGGCTGGAGAGCCAGGGCACGCGCCACGCCAATGCGCTGGCGCTGCCCACCCGAAAACTCGTGGGGATAGCGATTGGTAAACAGAGGATTCAGCCCCACGATCTTGAGCAGCTCCTGGACGCGCTCGTTAACCTCTTTGCCGCGCGCCACGTTATGGATGATCAGCGGCTCGCCGATAATGTCGCCGACCGTCATGCGCGGGTTCAGGCTGGCATACGGGTCCTGGAAAATCATTTGCATCTTGCGGCGCATCTTGCGCAACGGTTCACCCTGGATCGCCGTCAGGTCAACCGTCTGGTTATCGGCGCCTGTGAAATAAACGTGTCCCGCCGTCGCACGATGGAGCTGCAAGATCGTGCGGCCTGTGGTGGACTTGCCGCAACCGGACTCGCCCACCAGTCCTAACGTTTCCCCGCGCTTTACGTCAAAGCTGACGCCGTCCACCGCCTTGACGCTGCCGACCTCCCGCATGAAAACGATGCCCTGCGTGATCGGGAAATGTTTTTTGAGGTCTTGCACCTTGAGCAAAATGTTGTCGTTGGTCACTGCGCTCTCCCCTGACGAGTATCCACCCAACAAGCCTTATAGTGGCCGGGGCCAACAGACTCGAGCGGCGGGTTTTCTTTCCAGCACCGATCCATCGCGTACACACAGCGCGGCGCGAACGGACAGCCTTGCGGCAAGCCCAGCAAATCCGGCGGCAGCCCCTCAATCGAAATCAGCCGGCGATGCGCCGTCTCATCCACGCGCGGCAAGCTGCCCAACAAGCCCAACGTGTAGGGGTGGCGCGGGTCGCCGTACAGTTCCTTGACCGGCGCTTCCTCGATGATAAAACCGGCATACATCACGATGACGCGCTTGGCCAGGCCGGCGACAATGCCCAGGTCATGCGTGATCCAGATGATGGCCATGCCCAACTCGTCCCGCAAGCGCTTGACCAGCTCCACGATCTGCGCCTGGATGGTCACGTCCAGCGCCGTCGTCGGCTCGTCGGCGATGAGCACCTGCGGGTTGCACGAGAGCGCCATGGCGATCATCACACGTTGGCGCATCCCGCCGGAGAACTGATGGGGATAGTCGCTGAGCCGGTCTTCGGCTTGGGGGATGCCCACCATGTTGAGCAGCTCAACCGCACGCTCGCGTGACTGTTGGGAGTTCATGCCGAGGTGCACTTCCAACGCTTCGGTGAGTTGGCGGCCGATGGTCAGCACGGGGTTGAGGCTGGTCATCGGATCCTGGAAGATCATGGCGATCTGCGCGCCGCGCACGCGGCGAATCTCGTCCTGCGACATCTTGAGGAGGTCATTACCCTGGAACATGGCCTGTCCGCCGGCAATCTTGCCCGGCGGTTCGGGGATCAGGCGCATCAACGAGAGCACGCTGACGCTCTTGCCGCAGCCGCTTTCGCCGACAATGCCCAGCGTCTCTCCTTCGCCCAACGTATAAGAAATGCCGTTGACCGCATGGACCACCCCTTCGCGGGTGTGAAACTGAGTTTTGAGGTCCTTGACCTCAAGTAAATCGACCATTGTTTTCTCCAACGAAAAAAGTTCAGCGTCGAGCGCCACAATGATACACGCCCCCCACTGATCTGTCAATCGAACGCCCCCTCCCCTATACCGCACTGTGCGCAGTAGGGGGAGGCCAGGGTGGGAGTTCATGCAAAGTGGCACGCTGCCCAGTGTCCTGGCTTTACCTCTCGGAACTCGGGATCCTTGACCGCACAGATATCCAATTGCGCAACCGGGCAGCGGGTATGGAACCGGCAGCCCGAAGGTGGGTTCAGTGGGCTGGGCACATCGCCTTTGAGCACAATCCGCGTCCGCTTGATCTTGGGATCGGGGATCGGGATGGCCGACATCAACGCCTGGGTATAGGGATGGCGCGGGTCGCGGAATAACTCTTCGCGGTCGGTCAATTCGACCATCTTGCCCAGGTACATCACTGCCACGCGGTCGCTGATGTGCTCCACTACACTCATGTTGTGCGCGATGAACAGGTACGTCAGCCCGAACTCTTTTTGCAGGTCGCGCAAAATGTTCAACACTTGGGATTGGATCGAAACGTCCAATGCCGAAACCGGCTCGTCGCACACGATGAACTTGGGGCGCAAGGCTAACGCGCGCGCGATTCCGATGCGCTGCCGCTGCCCGCCTGAAAACTCGTGCGGATACCGCCGCGCGTGATACTCCTCCAGCCCAACTTTCTTGAGCATGTCCACCACAATCCTGTTGCGCTCGCGGCTGTCTTTCGTCCCGTGGATCAGCAGCCCCTCGCTAATGCTTTCCCCAATCGGCACGCGTGGATCGAGCGACGAGTACGGGTCCTGGAAAATGATCTGCATGTTTCGCCGCAATGCTTTGAGCATTTTCGTGTTTGCCGTGGCAATATCCGTTCCATCAAAGATCACTGAGCCGGCCGTCGGCTCCACCAGGCGCAGAATAGTCCGCCCGATCGTCGTCTTGCCGCAGCCCGACTCGCCGACCATGCCCAGACATTCCCCACTTTTGACCGTAAAGCTCACCCCGTCCACAGCCTTGACTTGCGCGGTGACCCGCTGCAGCAGCCCACTGCGCACAGGAAAGTATTTCTTGAGATCCTTGACGACCATCAGGTCGCTTTCATTAGCTCCTGTCATGGCGACTCCTATTGATACAGCCAGCAGCGGACCGTGTGGCCCGGCGCGATGGGCTTGAGTTGCGGCTCTTCCTTCGTGCAGATTTCCAGGTTATGTTCGATGCGCGCCCGACAGCGCGGAGCAAATTGGCAGCCGGGCGGCAAATTGACCAGGTTGGGCACCGAACCTGGAATGACATCCAGCTTGTCTTTGACCAGCCCCAAGACCGGCACGGAGCCAATCAGCCCGAGCGTGTAGGGGTGCTTTGGCTCCGCAAAGATGGTTTCCACATCGGACTCTTCGACAATGCGCCCGGCGTACATGATGGCCACCCGCTCGCACATTTCCGCCACGATCCCCAGGTCGTGTGTGATCAGGATGATAGCGGTGTCCATCTTGGAACGCAAGTCACGCATCAAGTCAAGGATCTGGGCCTGGATTGTTACGTCCAATGCCGTGGTTGGCTCGTCGGCGATGAGCAACTCGGGGACACACGCCAGCGCCATGGCGATCATCACGCGCTGCGCCATCCCACCCGAAAGCTCGTGCGGGTACGAGTCCGCCCGCTTCTCGGCCTCCGAGATGCCCACCATTTTGAGTAACTCTATCGCCCGCGCCCAACCCTTTTCTTTGCCCAGGCTCTGGTGAATGTCCAGCACTTCGGAAATCTGATCGGCCACTTTGAACACCGGGTTCAGGCACGAGGTGGGCTGCTGAAAAATCATCGAGATGCGGTTGCCCCGAAGGTGCGTCATCTCCGACTCGGGCAGCTCGAGAATACTGCGCCCGTCGAACAGAATCTCGCCTTCGACGATCTTGCCCGGTATGCCCACCAGCCGCATGATCGAAAACGAGGTCACGCTTTTGCCGCAGCCGGACTCGCCCACTAAGCCTAGCACCTCGCCGCGGTTCACATGCAAGTCCACGCCGTCCACCGCTTTGACGACGCCGTCTTCGGTGAAAAAATACGTCTTGAGCCCGCGCACTTCTAGCATGCGCTCGTTGATAGAGGGCAGCCGGGTGTCGCTCATAATCATCTCTCCATGGACAAGTTGTCTGAAAAGCAGCCAACCCCTGGTGGGCGAACGGGCACGAGGCCCTTACTACAAACTAGCGAATCAGTTGATTGGAAAGCCCGCAGCCTGCAAGGCCTTGCGAATCGGCTCGGTGGTCCTGAGTACAGGCGCGTCGGACATGTAGGTGCCTTCCACGCCCAGAAAGACCACGTTCAAATCGGAATGACGTCCCGTGATCGGGAACAACATTTGCCGTGGATAGCCTGTGTTGAATGAAGCGTGCAGTTTGACCGGCCGGTCGAAAAACGCTTCCAAGGTGATATACTGTTTGTAAGCATCTTCGAGCGAGCCTGGCGACAGGCCAATGCCGGATGGCCGCGCCACGCCTACGGCCAAACTGGCTCGCACGGCCTCGGCCAGCTCGGCAAAGCCGGGATCACCGGACAACAGTTCAGTCTGTTGGCCCGCATGATACACCATCATGCGGACAGGCTTGTCGTCAAAACGATTCAAAAACCAGAACGCATCTCGCGCTGAAAGGGCCGTGACTGCATAATAAGCCAGCAGCAGGAAACCAATGACGGAGACCAGCATCCCGCCGACGTTGGTGCGTAGCCTGTCTGTAGGTTGCCTCATTCGATGACTGACACCTGGACTTGATGGACGGCGGATGTCCCCTCCGGGAAAACACCCGCCAGAATGCCCTGCTTTCGCTCGTCGCCCTGTTGGTTGCCGTCGCCATCCGTCGCGCGGGCCTGGATGAGATACCGCCCGGCCTGCGCTGGCGTCCACCACGTGTACCAGCCCGTCCACGACGTCTTCTCAAAGGGCACCGGGCCGGGCACCCGCGTTGCTTCGAGCCAGCTTTGCCCACGATCCGTGCTGACCTCCACACGGCGAATCCCCGAGGGGCCCGCAAAGGCCATGCCCGCAATCAGGGCGCGCTGTCCTTGTTTGAGTTGTGCATCATAGGCTGGCGCCTCGATACGCGAGTTGACTTTGATCGCCGCCGCGTTCGACCAGCCTTGTTTCTCCCACGGCCCATTGTCGTTTTGGTCGCCGACGAAAATCCGCGAGATCCACTTGGGCTGCTTTTGACCGTACACGCCCCCCAGCAAGACGCGCAATGGAAAGCCGTGCTCGCGCGGCAGCGGCTCGCCGTTCATCCGGTGAACGAGCAGCGCCCGTTCGTCCATCGCCTGTTCGAGCGGAACGGTCGTGTAATACTCGTCCTGCCCTTCGAGCGTGACAAATTTGGCCGCAGGCTTGACGCCCGCTTCGTTCAACAGGTCTCGCAGTGAGATGCCCTGCCACACGGCGTTGCCGATCAAGCCACCGCCGGGCAGGTTGCTGATACATTCAAGTGTCCGCATGGCCTCGATCTGCGGACGCGCCATCACATCGTTCCATGTCAAGGTCAGCGTTCGCTCCACCAGCCCAGCGACCTGCAACCCCCACAGACCCAAGTCAGCCAACGGCAATGTGGGCGAATAGCGGAGCACGTAAAACCTGTCATTCGGTGTGATGCGCCCCGGCTCCGGTGGCGCGATCAGCCGGACGGGCGACGGCTCGACGATCGTTGCGCCGCTCAAGCTGGGGATAGCTGCTGCCGTCGCCGTGGCGAACAGCGTCGGTGTAAGCGCGGCCGGTTTAGGTTGAAAAGGTGCACAGGCTGTATTGGCCCAAACACTCGCGCCGCAAGCGGCCAGCCAAGCGAGAACCCGCCTCCGGGAAAGCAGCCTCATCTTTCGACCCGTGAAACGTGATCACGTTTCACACTTCACGTTTTAGAGTTTCAGGCGCGGGTCGAGCGCATCGCGCAACCCATCGCCCAAAAAGTTGACTGCCAGCACAGTGACAAAGATGCAAAAGCCGGGCGAGAGCGTCTGCGTGAACATGAATTCGAGTGGAGCGCCGCGCGCCGCGTTGAGCATGTTGCCCCACGTCGGCGTGGGCGGCATGACGCCAAAGCCCAGGAACGACAGCGCCGATTCGGAAATAATCACGCCGCCAAAGCCCAACGTGGCGGCCACAATGATCGGCGCCAGCGAGTTGGGCACCAGGTGCTGAAAGATGATACGCGATTCGCTTGCGCCGAGCGCTCTACTGGCAGAGATAAAGTCTTGGCCGCGCAGGCTCAGCACACTCCCGCGCACCAGGCGTGCCTCCCCCATCCATCCAAACAGCAGCAGCACAAAGATGATGATGACCACGCTCAGGTTGGAACCCAAGAGATTCTGGAGGGCGACAAACTGCCGCAAGCTGCTGGACAGAATCAAGAGCAGAGGCAAGTCAGGCAACGTCAACATGAGATCGGTAAAGCGCATCAGGAGCGTATCCACCCAGCCGCCGGTCGCGCCAGATACGGCGCCAATCGTCGTCCCGACGATAATGGTCAGAGTCGTGACAGCCAACGCCACGAACAGTGAATAGCGACCGGCATAGAGCAAACGCGAGGCAATGTCGCGGCCCAGCTCATCGGTGCCCAACAAGTGAATCGGACGCCCCGGCTCGCCGGGCGTCAAGAGAGGAGCATACGCGTGCCTAAGGTCAATCTCGTCAAAGGCATATGGAGCAATCACGTCCGCTGCCAGGCTGGCAAGCACAACCACAATCAGCAGGAACAGCCCGATCATCGCCAGTTTGTGGCGGCGCAGTCGCCGCCAGGCCAGGCCCCATTGCCCAATCGGTTTCTCGGTCGCAAGAGGTTCGATCTTGAGCGATTCGGCAGTTGTTACAGTTGCAGACATATCAACCTCCTACAGTCTGTCATTCTGAGGCCCGAAAGGCCGAAGAATCTTGTCCACGCAGGATTAAGACCCTTCGCCGCTTCGTGGCTTAGGGTGACAAATCACTGGTTAGCTGTACTGAATGCGCGGATCAGCGACCGCGTACAAAACATCGGCCAGCAGGTTGGAAAACACAACCAGGAACGCCAGGATGACCAGCACGCCTTGCACTACGGGCCAGTCTACATTCGAGATCGCGTCAATCGTCAGGCGACCCATGCCCGGCCAGGAAAAGATTGACTCGGTGATGAGCGCCCCAGAGAACAGCCCAGGCAACGTCAGGGCCAGAATGGTGATGAGCGGAATCAGCGCGTTGCGCAGGCCGTGCTTGAGGATGACGACGCGCTCACTCAAGCCTTTGGCGCGCGCCGTGCGCATGTAATCTTGCCGGAGCACTTCGAGCATGGAGGTGCGGGTATAGCGGACCCAGGTCGCCATGTTGAAATAGGTCAACACGAGCGCGGGCAGAGCGACATGGTGCAGGCCATCCACGATCGTCGCCCATTCTTTGCCGGCCAGATCGGGATGGGCCCGTCCAAATGAAAAGATGCGCGCCAACGCTTCGATAATGTCGCCTGAAGAGCCCGCCGTTTGCACACCGCTGGTGGGGAACAGGCCCAGGGCCACCGAAAAAACAGCCATGCCCATCAACCCGGTCCAGAACGTGGGCATGGATTGGCCAAAGAACGCCAGCGCCGTCGCGATGTAATCGGGGATCGAGTACTGGTTGACGGCAGAATAGATGCCGATCGGCACTGCTATCACAATCGCCAGAGAGTACGATAGCCCCATCAGCAGAATCGTGTATCCGAGGCGGCCCCAGATCATGTCCAACACCGGCGTGCCGGTCTTCATGGTCCAGGACTCTCCCCAATCACCCTTGACTACTTTGAATAGCCACCGAAAATAGCGGCCCCAATCGAAGCGGCAGGGCTGCTGCTCGCCGGATACCTTGGGGCAATAATTTCCCGGCAGCAAGGGCTTGTCGAGATCGAGCAGCGCATTGAGGCGATCAATGTGAGACTGGCTCATGCGGGGGTTGGACAGCTTGAGCAGATCAAACGGTCCACCGGGAACGATGTTGAGAATAATGTAGATCAGCATGGAGATGAAAAATAAGAGGATGAAGGACTGAATGACCCGCCGGATGATAAAACTCGTCATATCGGTCACTCCTTAACCTCAGGCGCAGCGCACCCTGAGTCATTCGGAAGAAGGACGTTCGAGCGGGGATGGTTTGATCCGCGAAGGACGCGAAGAAACGCCACGCGGTTTTCTTCGTTTGCCTTCGTGTTCTTCGCAGATGAAATCATGAGCCAGCACAAACGCCGACGTTCTGCCCAACCTGAGCCGCCAGGACACTTGTATCGAACTGTGCCCCGGCGGCTGAAAGGTCAGAAAGCAAGAACAGACCTGACAGGTCTTACGGACCTGTCAGGTCCAAAGGAGCTTACTTGCTCAACTCCCACGTGTACGCGTTCCAACCGCATGGCGCATATTGGGTCGGGCCGCAGGTATAGTTCTTGAAGCCAGTGCGCGCCGCAAGGGGCACTGAGTTCACGAACAGCGGGATCACCGGCACTTCAGTCGTCCAGGCCTTGAAGAACGTCTGGATAAACGGCTTGCGCTTGTCGCGCGAGACGGTCACGTCGGCGTTCGTCTCGGACTGCTTGAGGGCCTCGTCGGCGTCCTTGTTGCACCAGCCGGGGTCGTTCTGGCCGGCCCAGTTGTTTTCCTTGGTCGGGATGCCGGCGCAGCTGTAGAGGCCCATGAACTGCGGGTCGTCGCCGCCGACCCAGGTGTAGATGGCCGCGTCGTACGTGCGGCAGTAGAGCGGGCCGCCCGCCGAGCAAGTGGCAAACAGGCCGCGCCCATACAGGAACTGGAGGTTGACGCCGACATTGACGGCCTTCCACATCGCCTGGATCACCTGCGCCAGCTTCTGGCGGTCAGCGCGGTCGGTCGTCATCAGGGTGATCTCGAGCTTCTTGGTCTCGGTGCCGACCTTCTTGGTGCAGGGCAGGGCGGAGCAATCCCAGCCGGCATCCTTGAGCAGCGCCTTGGCCTTGTCGAGGCTAAAGTCGTACTTGGTATAGTCAGTGGTGTAGGCCCAGCAGTTGCTCTGGAGGCACGCGCCGGGCAGTTCGGCCGGGGCGTACTTGCCATTGTACAACGTGTCAATCAATGTCTTTTTGTCAATGGCATAAGACAGCGCCTGGCGCACCTTGATGTCGTCCAGGGGGAACTTGGTCGTGTTGATGTCAATGTGCTCCCACGAGTACTCGTTATAGTACCAGACCTTGAAAGCGCCGGCCGCCGCGATCTTGTCCAGGTCGGGTGCATCGCTGGGGGTCAAACCGGCGACGCTGGTGATAGCGTCAATCTCGCCCTTTTGCAGGGAAGCGATGACGGCCTTGGTTTCGCCAAAGAAGCGGTAGACGATATTCGTAATCTTGGCGTCGCCCAGCGGGAAGGGCTTGCTGCTCTTGACCAGGTCAATTTCCTGGCCCTGCTTCCATTCCTTTACTTCATAGGCGCCATCGCCCACGGGCTTCTTGGCAAAGTCACTCTTGGCCTGATCCTTGGCCGGTGTCTTGGACAGGATGTGCTCCGGCAACCAATAGCCAATCCAGCCGGCATTCCAGTAGACCGGGTCAACGACCGCGCCGCCCGTGCCGGAGAAGGCATTCGCCGCATAGTCATCCTTGAACTTGGCAAAGTCCACATTGCCTTTGAGCGTGCCGACCTCGGCCTGCTTGGCCTGGGCGTTGCTCAGGAACTTGGTCACGAACGTGGCATCGTCCACAGCCACGATGTCATAGATCTTTTCTGTGCTCGTGCGGTCAGCTATTTCAAAGTCCGGATCCATGACCAGCTTCCAGGTGTAGACCATATCCTTGGAAGTGACTGGCGTACCATCCGTCCAGCGCCAGCCCTTCTTGATCTTGTAAGTGACCTCGAGGTGCTTGTCGGCGCCATCACCCACAAGCTTGGCCCCGCCGTTGTCGAACGTCGGGACCTGCTCGCAGCCCATCGGGATCCACTCAGCCTTTTCGTTCTGGAGCATACAGCCGGGGAAGAGGGCACTGTCAACGATGGTGCGCGCCATCATCGAGCCGATCAGCGGGTGGAGCGTATCCGGCTCTTGCTGCAGCGCCAGCACGACGGTATCAGCAGCTTTGGGCGCAGCAGTTGGCGGGACAGCCGTGGGCGGCACCGGCGTGGCCGTCACGACGACGGTTTTGCTCTCGACCACCGGCGTGCCGGCCACAATCTTGGTGACCTCGACGGTCTGGACGATAGTCTGCGGCTGGCAAGCTGTCAGCACCATGCTCGCCAGCACGACCAACGAAACGACGACAAACGTTTTACGTGACATTTTCTCTCCTCCATCAGATTGAAAAAACAGGTTGATCAGGTTAACAGGTTGATGTATCAAAAAGTTTGTCTGTCTCGGTCTTTACCTCCTTTCCTTACTCGCCGCTTGATCGTGCGGGTTCAGAGTCGACGCTTTAGCCGGCTTTTGCCCGACCCGGCTAAAGCCTTGACTTCAAAATCGCCCTGCGGCCAGTAGGGGGGTAGTTGCTGAGCCGGTCTTCGGCTTGGGGGATGCCCACCATATTTTCTTCAACGAAAAAAGTTCAGCGTCGAGCGCCACAATGATACACGTCCCCCCCTGATCTGTCAATCGAATGGGGAGGACGATACACCCCCTGCGCTCTCCTGAGCCAGGCGGGCCAGGAGCTCTAGGTCGGCTTGAGATAGCCTGGCTTTGGGCAGCAAATCGGGCCGACGTTCCCACGTGCGGCGCAAGCTCTGCTCGCGCCGCCAGCGATCCACTTGCGCATGATCGCCAGACAAGAGCACCTGGGGGACGGTCTGTCCTCGGAAATTCGCGGGACGTGTGTAGTGCGGGTACTCGAGCAGCGCGTCGGTATGTGAATCATCCAGCGTCGCGCCTGGGTCGCCCAGCACGCCGGGCAAGAGTCGCGTCACGGCATCAATCACCACGAGCGCCGGCAATTCTCCGCCGGTCAGGACATAGTCGCCGATAGAGATTTCGTCCGTCGCCAGAAACTGGCGCACGCGCTCGTCCACGCCCTCATAGCGCCCGCAGATCAGCACAATCCGATCGTGCGCCGCCAATTCGCGCGCGACCGCCTGAGTGAATAACCGGCCCTGTGGAGTCAGCAAGATGATGGGAGGACGTGGGATGTAGAATGTGGAGCTTGGAGTGTGGGGTGCAGGCGTGCCAGTGTGTCCTTCGCTCTTCGCTTCTCGCTCTCCACTCAAGATGTCTTCGACCGCCGCAAAAACAGGCTCCGGCTTCATCACCATCCCGCCGCCGCCGCCGTAGGGCAAGTCATCGGTGACGCGGTGCTTGTCCGACGCATAATCGCGGATGTTATGCACGACAACGGAAAGACGGCCCGCCTCAATGGCGCGTTTGAGGATGCTTTCCTGCAAGGGGCTGGTCAAAAGCGACGGAAACAGGGTGAACACGTCAAAGCGCATCATAGCACTTGCGGTCCTGGTGAACTGTATCGTCTGGGGCCTTGATTGTCAAGATGCTTGATTATAGCATGGGGCAGATATTACGACAACCGATGACGGGGCCTGGAATGTCCGGGGCATGAACTATGTTATAATCTACCGCATTGTTGTCCTTCGTCTGCCCGGTATGAAGGTCGCCTGCCGAGCAAAACTTGTCACAGGAGATGACCATGCTGCGTGCACGCTGGATTGTATTGAGTGTCATCGTTCTAGCCTTGATCGCTTATGGGGCTTATACCTGGACCAATGCTCTCCTCGATTCGATGTTTGCGTACCGTTCACCGCTGGCTGCTTCGCCGCCTGCGCCCGGCGCTCCGCTCGGTCAGCCGTTGACCTCACGTGTGGTGCTGGTGGTCGTGGACGCGCTGCGTGATGACACGTCGCGCAGACCCGACGTGATGCCGTTCCTGAATCAACTGCGCGGCCAAGCGGCATGGGCCACGATGCACAGCCAGCCACCGTCGTGGTCGGAGCCGGGCTGGACGACGATCTGCACCGGCGCGTGGCCGGAAATCAACGATTCGCCGCCGATCAACCTAGAGTACGACAAGCTCTGGCCATGGACGCAAGACAGCATTTTTGCGGCGGCCAAGCGCGCGGGACTCGGAACCGCCGTGTCGGGGTACGACTGGTGGGAAAAGTTCATCGCGCCTGACAAGCGCGACGCCGGCTTTTTCACTCACGGCGAAGACGACGCCGCCGACCGTGACGTGCTGAACGCCGCCATGCCGTGGTTGACCGGCGGCGGGTATCAACTGGTATTGATTCATCTGGATCAAGTGGATTACGCCGGGCACCATGAGGGCGGCCCGCGTGATCCGCGCTGGAACGCCGCCGCCACTCGCGCCGATGCGATGCTCAAGCAAATCGTCGGGACGCTGAATTTCAGCAAGGATACACTAATCGTGCTTTCCGATCACGGGCAGATTGATCGCGGCGGGCACGGCGGCCAAGACCCCATCACACTCGTCGAGCCGTTCGTCATAGTGAGCGCGGGCGTCAAGCCAGGCAAGTATTCCGATGTGCAAATGGCCGACGTTGCGCCGACGACGGCTGTTCTGCTCGGCACAAACATCCCCGCATCGAGCGAGGGCAAGCCGCTTTTAGAGATGCTTAATGTGGACACAACGCGGCAGGCTTTGATCCACAAAGCATGGAGCGCCCAACAAGCGGCGTTAACTTTTGCCTACGAGTCTGCAATTGGCGCGCCTCCGCAAGCGCGCGAATCCGCCCAGGCGGGCGTCGCTGCCGCGATAGACTCACGCGAAACCAGGGAAGGATTGCCTCGCGTCATTCTCGCCATCGTCGCCGCGTTGATCGGTGCAGGCATTTTGATCTGGAAACGCAGCCGAGATGTGGTGATGCTGTTCTTTGCGGCGCTCCTCTACGTCGTCGTCTACAACCTCATCTTTGCCGTCATCACCGGCAACGTCTATTCGATGAGCACCGTGCCCACGGCCGGCGCTACAGCCTTTGTCGTCGAGATCGCCGAGTTCACTGCCATTGCTGTCGTGTTGGCCTGGCTGGCAGCCATGCTGCTCACCGGCGCATTCCGTCGTGGCGCGCTTCATGCAGCGCAAGCGACCTATGGCTTTGCGTTCGTCACACTTTACTTGCTCTTTCTGCCTGCGTTACTCGGCTTTGCCGTCAACGGCGCGGTGACGACGTGGCGCTTGCCGGATCCGCTCCTCATCTTTTTGCATTTCACGAATCTGATCCAGGCGACGTTCGTGGCGGCGCTGGGTATCGTCCTTTCCGGCATGGCTGCGCTCGTTGGTAGACAAATTGCCAAATAGTCTTGCAGTCAGGTAGTCTTGTGGTCAACCCGTCACATGGCCCAATAACACAACACACGACTAGCAGCCTGTCGGAGAGGTGGTTTAGCCCCTTGCCTACCGGCAGGCGACGCCTTGCGGCAAGGCCCCATGCTCCAGGGGTTCTCTGACAGACGGCTATAGACATTCAGAAAAAGATCCGTGGTAGGGGCCGGCCTTGTGCCTGCCCAGGGCGACCACAAGGGTCGCCCCTACCCCGAAACATTATCTGAACATCTATAGTACCGCGAATTATTGAGATGATACGACGTTTGGGGTTTTGGAAACTCCGAAGGTCTTGTGTGGAGGAAACTATGAACAAAACATTTGCCTTAATCGTGTTGGTGATTGGCGGATTGATGCTGGGCCTGGGGCTGTTGTTCTTGTGCGCGTCCATTCGCGCGCCCCAACGGCTCATTCTGGCCGTGTTGCTCGTGATCATCGGCGCGGCGGGCGTGGCCTGGGCCGGGACGACGTGGCGACGCTTGAGCGACATCGAGCCAAAGCGGCTGGCCGACCGCATCGTGGAGATGGTGCGCACGCAAGGCAAGTTCGAGACGACGTCAGCCGAGGCGGTGGCGGGCCTTGCGGCCCCGGCGTCCAACGTGCAGGCGGCGCTTGAAATCTTGCAGTCACGCAGCGAGGCCGTACCGGAACAGCGCGACGACCGGCGTGTGTACGTGTTCCCCAACCTCAAGGAAAACAAGGTCGAGCGGCGCTGCCCCTACTGCGGCGCCCAGTTCCCGGTCAAGCAGGCGCTCTCCAAGTGCCCCAACTGCGGCGGAAACTTGGAACTCAAGCGTACCTGATTTCTTTCCGCAAATAACACAAATGGACAAGTTCGGCGGCGCGTCCTCTGCGCCGCCGGATTTTTTGATTTGCCTCTTTCCCTCGTGAACAAAATCTCTCCTGCCTGCATGTAATGAGTAGAAATCAAACAACACCGGCTACGCCGGGCCGGCCCGCAGAAAAGGAGAGAAAAAATGAACACCCGTTTGATTCTGAATGTTGTCTTTGTTTGCGTGTCCGTCCTCGCGTTGACGTTGGCAGCTTGCGCGCCGGCGGCAGCGCCACCCCCCGTCGTTGTGGCCGAAAAGGCCGTGTCAGCCGCGCCGGCCGCCACGCGCGCGCCGACCATCGTCCAGTACGACGCCAGTTCACCCTACGCTGCTGCGCCTGCGCCGACCCAGGCCGCTCCGTATCCGCGCCCATCGTACGAGCCGGTGACGGCCGGCGTGGTGGACGACAATCAGCAATGGCAGGAATACCAGAGTTACCGCGATCGGCAACGTAATCTGCGCGTCAACGACCGGGACATCCGCGAACGATATATCGTGCGTGTCGTGGACGCCAATCAACAACCGGTGCACGATGCCGTCGTCCGCATCTGGGCCGGCCAACAGTTCTTTTTTGAGGGGCGCACCGATAGCGGTGGGCAGATGCTCTTTCACCCGCGCGCGCTCGACCCGCAACGGCAGTGGCAGCAGGTGGATCGCTTTACGGTGGCCGCGTACAAGGGGCAGGCGATGCAAACCGCCGTCTTTACGCGCCAGAACCAGGAGCGATGGACGCTCGTCCTGCCAGGCGCTCCCATCGCCCAATGGGCGCAACTCGACCTGGTCTTTCTCATGGACGCGACCGGCTCGATGGAAGACGAGATTGACAAGTTGAAGACGACGATGCGCGAGATCGCCGGCACGATTGACGCCTTGCCGGAGCGGCCTGATGTTCGATATGCGCTGGTAGCGTACCGCGACCGAGGCGATCAGTTTGTCGTCCGCACCAACGATTTTACCTCGGATGTGGGCGCTTTCCAGCGCACGCTGGCGGCGCTTCAAGCCGGCGGCGGCGGTGACGAACCCGAATCCGTCAACGAGGCGCTGCACCGGTCGTTGAACGAGCTTTCGTGGCGGCCCAATGACACAGTGCGCATGATCTTGCTGGTGGGCGACGCGCCGCCTCACCTGGATTACGGGGAACCGTATAGCTACGACCGCGACATGATTGACGCCGTGCGGCGTGGCATCAAAATCTTTCCGATTGGGGCCAGCGGGCTGAACGATCAGGGCGAATACATCTTCCGGCAGATGGCCCAGTTCACCGGCGGCGAGTTTGTCTTCTTGACCTACGCCCAGGCCGGCAACTCGAGCAGCGGCCCCGGCACGCAGACGGATCACGACGTGAGCAACTATTCGGTGGATACGCTGGATCGCCTGGTCGTCCGGCTGGTGCAAGAGGAACTCGCCAAGCTGCCTCGATACCAACAGTAGAGGCTTTGCCCGTCACGTGACTGCGGCACAGTGGACCGATGCTCGCCAAGCGTCGGTTCACTAGCTTTAAGGGGCTACCCTTTCTTCCGCGAATAACGCGAAGAGTGAACAAAATTCTTTCTGCCCGCATGTAATTAGCAGAACGACCCAACAGCACCGGCTACGTCGAGCCGGCCCACCAACAGGAGAAGAAATATGAAAACCCGACTGATCGCAAACACTTTACTCGCTTGCACATCCATTCTCGCACTGGTGCTTGCGGCCTGCGCTCCTGCCGCAACGCCCACTAGCGCGCCGACGGCTGCCCCAGCTGCGATCAAGCAGCAGGTAGCGCCGGCTGCCACGCAGGCGCCGGCAGCTCCGCCTGCCCAGCCGACCAAAGCCCCTGAGCCCACGCGTGTCGCTGCTGCCACTGCTACAGCGCACGGACCTGCTATCACCCAATCAGATACAGGCCCGTCCGCCGATGTTGCCACGCCGCCTGCCGGAGCCGCCACTCCATCTGCCGAGCAAATGCCGCCTGACATGTTCTTCAAGACGTATGGCGTCAATCCGTTCGTGGATGCGCGCCAAGATCACCTATCCACGTTTGCGATGGACGTGGACACGGCTTCGTACGCCCTCGCGCGCCGTTACATCATGGAGGGTCACCTGCCGCCCGCCGAAGCCGTGCGCGTGGAAGAGTTTGTCAACTATTTCAAGTATGACTATCCCTCGCCTGAAACCGGCGCGTTCGCCATTCATCTGGAAGGCGCGCCGTCACCGTTTGGCGAAGGGTATTACTTGTTGCGGGTGGGATTGCAAGGCCGGCGCATTTCCGCCGAGCAGCGCAAAGACGCCGTGCTGACGTTTGTCATTGATGTGTCCGGCTCGATGGGAGACGGGGGACGCCTGGAGATGGTCAAAAAGGCATTGGGGATGTTGGTTAAGGAACTGCGCCCCACCGATCAAGTCGGCCTCGTCGTGTATAGCACGCAGGCGCGGGTAGTGCTGCAACCCACGTCTGCCTCCGAAACCGACGTGATCATGGCCGCCATCAACAGCTTGCGTCCCGAAAACACGACGAATGCCGAGGCCGGCCTGAGATTGGGCTATCAAATGGCCTCCGGAGCATTTCGCTCCAATGCCATCAACCACGTCATCTTGTGCTCGGATGGCGTCGCCAACGTGGGCCAGACCGGCCCGGACGCGATCCTTCGCGAGATCAAGGAATATGCCGGGCGCGACATTACACTTTCGACGGTCGGCGTTGGCATGGGCAACTATAATGACGTACTCTTGGAGCAACTGGCCGACAAGGGCAACGGCAACTATGCCTATGTGGATACGTTGGAACAAGCCCACCGCGTCTTTGTTCAAAACCTGACCGGCATGTTGCAAGTCATTGCCAGGGACGCCAAAGTGCAGGTGGACTTTGACCCCGCCGTCGTCAGCCGCTATCGCTTGATCGGGTACGAGAACCGCGACGTGGCTGACCAGGACTTTCGCAACGATGCGGTGGACGCGGGCGAAGTCGGCGCCGGCCACAACGTCACTGCGCTGTACGAGGTCAAGCTCAACGCCAACGCGCAAGGCAACGCGCTGACGGTGTACGTGCGCTACGAAAATCCTGAAACAAAGCAGGTGGATGAAATCAAGCAAGGCTTTGCCCGCTCGCAGTTCGCCGGCCACTTTGAGGCGACCTCGCCGCGCTTCCAGTTGGCCGCCGCCGTGGCCGAATACGCCGAGATTTTGCGCCAGAGCTATTGGGCCAAAGACGACAACCTGGAAAACGTGCAGGGCCTGGCGCAGCGCGTGAAGCAGGCTTTGCCGAACGACGCCGACGTAGCCGAGTTTGCCCAGTTAGTCAGCCGCGCCAGCCAACTCACCGGGCATTAGGACTCGGGGTTATTGAGACTTAGCTTTCCCGCCAGCCCCTTCTCCTGACGACACGCGAAGCGCACGCCGTCAGGAGAAGGGGGTCAGGGGGATGAGGTCACTTGAAATGTACCCCGCCTGGCCGCCGAATTTGGCAAGACCCTTGACCCATGTTATACTCAAACCACGATTCTTTTGCATAGGGTGATTGACCCATGCCGTTCATCCTCGCACATGATTTAGGCACCACGGGCAACAAAGCCAATCTTTTCGACGATGCCGGTAACCTCGTCGCGAGCCACCTGGAAAACTATTCCGTCGCTTATCCCCAAGCGAATTGGGCCGAGCAAGATCCGGCTGATTGGTGGCGCGCCATTTGCCTTTCCACACGCGCACTCCTGACGGATTCGCGCATCAGTCCACGCGAGATCGCCGCCGTTTGTTTCAGCGGTCAGATGATGGGCATTGTGCCGATAGATTCCACCGGCGAGCCGCTGCGCCCCGCCATCATCTGGGCCGATCAGCGCGCTGTTGCCGAAGCGGATTTCATTACGGAGCGATGCGGCTTTACCCGAGTCTACCAGCTCACCGGCCATCGCGTGAGCCCAGCCTACCTTGCCGCAAAAATCCTTTGGGTCAAGCGTCACCAGCCGGAAATTTACGCGCGAACGACCAAGTTCCTGTGCGCCAAAGACTATATCGTTTTCAAACTCACCGGTCGCCTCGTCACCGATTATTCCGACGCTTCGGGCAGCAACGTGTTCGACCTGATGCAACGCGCGTGGAGCGCGGATTTGCTGGCCGAGATGGGATTGGACGTGGCGCAATTGCCGGATGTGCATGCCTCCACCGATGTCGTGGGTGAGGTGACGCGCGTGGCGGCGGAAGAAACCGGCCTCGCGCCCGGCACCCCGGTGGTGATCGGCGGGGGCGACGGTCCCTGCGCGGCGGTGGGCGCGGGCGTGGTCGCGCCGGGCGACGCATATTGCTACATCGGCTCGTCGGCGTGGATTGGTCTCGCCAGCGACGTGCCGAGGCTCGACCCGCAGATGCGGATTGCCATCTTTCACCATCTCCATCCGCGCCTCTTTGCGCCGACCGGCTCGATGCAGTCCGCCGGCGGCGCGCGCGATTGGTTCATCCATGTGCTGGGCGATTCCGCCGATGCCGATGCGGCCAGTGTCCCGCCCGGCGCGAATGGCTTGCTCTTTTTGCCATATTTGATCGGCGAGCGTACCCCGTGGTGGAATCCCCAGGCGCGAGCTGCGTTCGTCGGCTTGACGATGGCCCACGGGCGCGCAGAGATGGCGCGCGCGGTGCTCGAAGGGGTCGCGTTCAATTTGCGCCTGATCTTGGATGCGCTCGAATCGCAAGGCACGACCGTTCCGTCCGTGCGTTTGATTGGAGGTGGCGCCAAGAGCGATCTGTGGCCGCAAATGCTGGCGGACGTGTTCGCCAGGCCGATCCATCTCCTTGCGCTCAAGGCCGAAGCCACGTCGTGGGGTGCTGCGGTCGCGGGCGGGGTGGGCGTTGGCCTGTATCGCGATTGGAACATGGCCCAAGAGCAAGCGCGCGTCCGGGCCGTCGTCGAACCTGACGCGCAAAATATCGCCCGTTACGCGGAACTCGTTCCGCTTTTTCAAGAAATGTACTGCGCGCTGGAACCTATCTACGCCAAGATCCGGTAAAACATAGCTCTCTCGGATCTGGTCATCGCCAAGACTCAAATCACGGAGGTTAGAGATGCTCAAAACAAAATTGCTTCACCCCGAAATCCTCGGCACGCTCGGCGGAGCGGGACACGGATCCAAGGTGCTGATTGCCGACGGCAACTATCCGTTCGGGACGGGCGGCAACCCTTCCGCGAAGCGCGTTTACTTGAATCTCGCGCCGGGGTTGGTGACAGTGACAGATGTGTTGCGGGTGCTGGTGGACGCGATCCCCATTGAGGCGGCGGAAGTGATGCAGCCCCCATCCGGCCCGGAGCCGGCCATCTTTGGCGAGTTTCGAAATATTCTCCCCAAGGAACTCGCGCTCAAGCCGCTGGGTCGCTTTGAGTTTTACGACGCGGGGCGTCATCCCGATACGGCGCTCGTCATCGCCACTGGCGAACAGCGCATTTATGCCAACCTCCTGTTGACGATCGGCGTCGTGATGCCCTAGCTTTTGAAGGATGAGGGATGAAGGCGGAAGGAGGAGCACCGTGTGCTCGCTGTGGCGCGGTTGTGCCGGGCGGCGTAGCGGGCTGCTTTGCGCTTTTCGGCCAAATCATGGCGCTGGAATACAGCGACCCTGCTTACGGCGCGGTCAATCTCCTGGCCGTAGACGCTCATGCGCTCCAGCATCCTGAAGACCACGGCGTCAAGAATAACCCCTTCCACCTGATCCGCCTGTGCTGGCTATTGGAACACGGCGGTGACCCACGGCTAGGTCAGGGACCGAGGTGGCTTCAAGTGCAGTTTGACGGCAACCCCGAAATTCCGGTTCTGGAACCTCCGGCGGATCGGGGCAAGGTGACTGTCGTTGATGTGTATGGCGCAGCGAGTGCGGCTGAACACGCCGAGCGTGTCTACCGTTGGGCCAAATCGGTATGGGTGGCATGGAGCGCTCATCACGAGTGGGCACGCCGGTGGACAAGTGAGAGAGGAGGACGAGATCGTGCAGAGGTCACGTGAGGTGATTGACAACCTCAACCAACACGCGATATGACGATGGGCGAAACCGTTGACGAATTGATCCTGCTGTGGGTAACATCCAGGCTGGAAGAATATGCGGACCCGATCAAGTATTTGCCCGTGAGTGGATTGTAAAGGCGCAATGCTTCTTTCCAACCGCCGCCCGCCGCAAACGAGCGGCGGTTTTGTTTGCTGGTCTTTTTACGGCAATGGACGCCTTCGGCGAGTCGCTCCGCGTAAGTGGATGCAGCTCGTCCATCCGGTTACACCGCACCTGCGGTGCGGCGCAGGTGTCCGCTTCATATCCGCTGCATCCTCTTGCCGCGCGGCCATCACGGCTCCGGCAAGCGGCTAAACGAATGAAATTCGTCTAGCCTCTGGCCCGTTCCATATCTGGTTCGTGTGATCGTCGCCTTCTATCGACAAGCCTCTCTCTGCCGAAGGAATTCTTGCCTTTTACTTTTTCCTTGTTTCGGGTTCTTCAGGGTTTCTATCACCTTGCCAACATCCTTATCGAAGGCGCCGTGGACACATTTGAGATAGTCGGTTCTATCATGCTTCTCAAGATCCTCAAACACCTCGCTAAACAGAATAACCTGTTTTAGGTTCTGCCTACCAATCCTTTTGACCCCGTCCATGTTGGGGCATACCAATAGAACAAGATAGGCTTCGAGGTCAGATGTGCTTTTGAATTCCCTGCCATCTTGGTTCACGAAACCGGCAAAGTCGTTCTTGTGATCCCATATAGCCTTTAGCGCAGGGTTAAGGACAAAACTCTTGTCTGGGATATAGTCTTGGCTCTTGACTTCGTAAATGGCGTGAACTCTCCCATTCTTGATGACACCAAAGTCGAGGTAGGGCCCGCCCCGCGCGTCGTAGTCAATAGGCTTGATCTGGTAGACAATTGAATAGGCAGGATCGGGATATTCTACGTTTTTGAGCCAGTACTCAACTATGGCTTCTCCGATATACCCCATTAAACCGAATTCTCTTCGTGGCATTTCTTACCTCTCTTGCCCCTTCCCCTCTCCACAACAAAGAGGGGGAAGGGGCTACTATTACCTTCGTGCAACTTCGTGTCCCTTGTGGATCAAATCCCCAACCCTTGCCTCCGCTCCTTGATCGCCGCTACGAGCTTGCCCGCTGCCTTGGGGTCCGGCTCGACGATAAAGTAGCCGCCCAACAAATCCTTGGCCGTCTGCGTCAACACCTGCACAAGTGTGCTGCGGTCACTTTCGGCTTGGATGATCACTGTGGACTGTAGACCCATCCTCTTTGTGTCTTTGCCATGTGTTATCTATCCTCCTGGTGAAATCAGCAGCGGAAGCCTCTGTCCGCCCACTCGAGTTCCACTGAACTTGCTATGTGGTCTTGTCTCGCTTCCGGGCAACAATCGCCATCAAACCATTCTGCGTTGCGTCTTTTACGCCCATCAGCGAAGGGAAAAATTCGACATTATCAAAACCACATTCCGTGAGCAGGGACTGGTAATGCGCATCGGTATAAGCCTGGAGGCTTTGCGCGTGGCGGGTCACCTCTCCGGTGGATGCGTCCACGATGAAATAGCGAATGGTGGCCGTGCTGCTGGCCGGGTCCCAAGAGTTTTCTTTCAGACAAAGGTGAGGGCCGTCGGAAAAGAGGCCGCTCTCAGCCGAATACCAAATAGGGGGCTGTTCTCCAATCTTGCGGACGGTCTCAAAAGTGTGGGGCTCGAGCAGCAGCAACCCATCACTGGCGAGAGCATGGTTGGCTTTGTCCAGGATGTTTCTTGCGTCGGCGGGCCTAAAGACGTTCAATTCGCCATAGATCAGCATGACCAGGCCAAATCCGGCGCCATATTCTGCTTGGCGGATGTCTTGACGCCGGTACGTGCAGTGGAGATTCTCTTGACCGGCGCAATCCGCTGCATAGGCGATTGAGGCCGGCGAATAATCAATGCCCACACAAGTGTGCCCTCGCCTGGCAAGCCGGCTCGTGTACAAGCCAGGGCCGCAGCCCAGCTCCAGGATTTGTGTGGGACGCCCCAGCAAGACCTTGTGATGAATCCAGTTCACCTGCTCTTCAATCTTTTCGATGCGGCGGCTGGCGGCATCGTGCGCCTGCGACAGATGCTCCTTGAGCATCCGCTCGCTGAAATCGGGATCGTTCCAGGGGATATTGTCTCCCTCATCCCATGGGGCGGGCGTCACTGGCCGGCGAACCAGGTCCAGCAGTTTCATCGCGGGCATCCTGTTGTCGTGGTGGAATCACGGAACATATAGCGCGTTGCGGATGGCGATTGGCGACACGCGATATGCGATACTTGCTCAGGGCAACATGGTGATATTGAGCCGCATCACCGGCACGCGCCACGTCCCGCCGCCGGGACGCACAATCTCGCTAAAGCCGCGCGTCCAATCTATCGGATCGTAAAAGCCGAGCTTTTCCTCGTCAAAACGCCGCTCCAGGCGGGCGCGGATGCGGTCGGCGTATTCGCGCTGCGTGGCGATGATGAAATCGTCGCCGCCGGGATGTGCCACCCAGTCGGTTGGCCCGCCGAGTTCATCTACGATGTCGGTCAGCAGATACGCCATGAAGCGCAGGACTTTGCGCGCGTCATAGTCGTTGTTGTCGAATGCCTCAAAGCCGTCCAACGCGATGTACATCACGCACCAGTCCTCGTGTGCCTGGTGCGCCGCGAGCAATTCGTCAACCTGTGTGCCGGTTGGCAACCCTGTCATCGGATGCAACATTTCGATTGCCTCAGCGGCATTGGGATGCCGCCCTGCGATCAAATCATCACCTTGCCGCCGTCTACGTTAATCGCCTGCCCGGTGATGTAGGCGGCTGCGTCGCTGCACAGGAATAGCACCAGGCCCACCACATCGTCGGGCGTGCCCAGCCGGCCTTGCGGGATGTCTTCCTGCCATTTCTTCATCTGCGCTTCATTCTGGCGCAAGTGAGCCGTCATCTCGGTTTCGATGACGCCAGGGCAAACCGCGTTCACACGAATGTGATGTGCGGCCAGTTCGCGCGCGCACTCTTTCGTCAATCCCACCAGTCCGGTCTTGCTGGCGACGTAAGCAGAACGGTCGCGCAGCCCACTCGCGCGCCCGGCGATAGACGCGATATTGACGATGACTCCGCCACCGGTATTCTTCATCACGCGCGCCGCCGATTGCGCGCAGAGGAACGGGCCGGTGAGGTTGACGTCGATCGTCCGCCGCCAGTCCCACTCGTCCAGCGTCAACAGGCTGGCATGCGGCTCCACGCCCGCGTTGTTCACCAGGATGTCCAGCCGCCCCCAGCGTTCGAGCACGCCGTCAATCATCGCCTGGACGGCGTGCTTGTTGGAAACGTCGGCATGGAACGCGGCGGACGCGGGCGCGAGTTCCACTGCGACGCGCTCGCACGAATCCGGGTTAATGTCGTTGACGGCGACTGTGGCTCCGGCGCGTGAGAGTCCGGTTGCAATTGCGCGGCCTATGCCGCGCCCGGCTCCCGTCACCAATGCGACTTTGCCACTCAACTCTGCGTTCATCGTGTCCTCTTGCGCACAGGGCCTTGCAAGATCATCTCCTGCTCGGTTGCGAACCTGTGGTATACTTTTGTCTCAATCCCGCTGGAAGGTCACTCGATATGAATGGTACGACCGCGCCTGAACGCGCTGCTCGATCATCTTTGCCTGTACAAGGTTGGATCGGGCTGTTACTCATCGCCGTGTTCTGGCCACTCAACTGGCTGCTGCCTGGAATGCGGACGCACGTTTTGTTTTTCCCGCTCTGGCTGGGCTACATCCTCACCGTGGACGGCCTGGTGTTTCTCCGCAAAGGCACGTCGCTGCTCACGCGCAGCCGGACGCGGTTTATCGGACTGTTCCTGGTCTCGGCGCCGGCGTGGTGGTTGTTCGAGTTATTCAACGAGCGTGTTCAGAACTGGCACTACCTGGGCCGCGAACAATTCACCGATCTCCAGTTTTTCGTCTTGTCTACCTTCAGCTTCTCGACCGTCATCCCGGCGATATTTGGCACGGCGGAGTTGATTTCTACGTTTGTTCATCGCATGAGTGGGCCGGTCATTCGTCCAACGCCACGCACGTTGACCGTGTTCATCCTCATGGGGGCCGTAATGCTGGCGCTGCTTTTGGCCTGGCCGCGCTATTGCTTCCCGTTCATGTGGCTTTCCATGTTCTTGATCCTGGAACCCGTCAATGCTGCGTTGGGCTTTCCAACACTGGCGCGATGCGCACAAAATGGCGATTGGAAGCCGGTCGTCATGTTGTGGCTGGGTACGCTCACCTGTGGACTTTTCTGGGAGATGTGGAATTTCTTTTCCTATCCCAAATGGATTTACACGGTCCCGTTTGTGAATTTCTTGCACATCTTTGAGATGCCACTGCTGGGCTATGGCGGCTACCTGCCCTTTGGTTTGGAAGTCTATTCGCTCTACAACCTCGTCTCCGGTCTTGTGCGTTCTGTCCGTGACGACTATGTTCGCTTGGGCGAATGAACGACTCAGACCTCCGAACCCTTCGATACCGCCTTGGAGGTCTTGCGCGCGGTATTATAGCACCTCGCCTGGAGCGGGTCAACGAATGGCGTATGACCGCCCTGCCGGGCCGTTTCACTCAAAATCCAGACAATTGCACAGAGTCCCGAACCGCATTATAATAGACCTTGGTACAGGGGCGTTCTCACATCTGTGATGTGCGCCGGCTCGCTTTCCCCCATTCGGGTTACAGCGCGCATCACTTGACTGCATCAGACCGAGTCGGTGTAACTCGTCCCTATGGGGAGAATGACGCACCGTGAGCCAAGTCAAAACACCAACTCCCGAAATGGATACGCATAGAATTACCGCCGGGCTGCATCAGACGCGCGGAGGCGGAACGCTGGCCGCCGGTCAGGTGTTGCAGCTGCGCTATCAGATCCTAGGTGTGCTGGGCATGGGCGGCATGAGCGCCGTCTACCAGGCACGCGATTTGCGCTTTCCGAGTGTGACCAAGCTGTGCGCCGTGAAAGAGATGATCAACCTCGCGCCCGATCCGCAACTGCGCGCCATGACCATTCAGAACTTTGAGCGTGAGGCCAACATCCTGGCGACGCTGTCCCATCCGGCCGTGCCCAAAGTGTATGATTACTTTAGCGAACACGACCGCAGCTATTTGGTGATGGAATTTGTTGACGGGCAAGACCTGGAAGCTTACCTGGTGGATTACGACGGGATGCTCTCGCATGACACTGTGCTGGATTGGGCGCTTCAACTTTGCGAAGTGTTGATCTATCTCCACAGTCACAACCCGCCGATTGTCTTTCGTGACATGAAGCCCTCCAACGTCATGTTGGACAAAATGGGCAAAATCCGCCTGGTGGATTTTGGAATTGCCAAGCTGTTCCAGACCGGCCAAAAAGGCACCATGATCGGCACGGAAGGCTACAGCCCGCCGGAGCAGTATCGCGGTGTGGCCGATCCGCGCGGTGACGTCTATGCGCTGGGAGCGACGATCCATCACTTGCTGACCAAGCAGGATCCCCGCGTGGAACCGCCGTTTTCTTTCCACGAACGGCCCATCAAGTCGGCCAATCCTTTAGTGCCCGATGCGTTCGTCGAGATCATCAACCGGGCGCTCGAATACGATGTGGACAAACGCTGGCCGTCCATCGCCGACATGCAAATGGTCCTGGAGGGACTTCGCGGCACTCCTGAGCGGCTCAAGCCCGGCACTATCCACATCAGTTCCGGCGAGATCGAACCGCTATGGGTCTTCACCTGCGAAGACGAAGTGCGCTCTACACCCGCCGTCTCCGAAGGGCTGCTCTATATCGGCGCCTATGATCATAACCTGTACGCGCTGGACTTGCAGACGGGCCAGTTTCGCTGGAAGTATGCCACCGAGGGTGGGTTGGCTTCATCGCCCTGCGTCTGGCAAGACCGCATCTTTATCGGCTCGGAAGATCACCTGCTCTACTGCATCAACGCGCAGACTGGACGACTGGTGTGGACCTGTCCTACTCAAGGGTGCGTGCGGTCATCGCCCCGCGTGGAATACAACCACGTCTTTTTCGGATCGGACGATAATCATTTGTATGCCGTCAACGTGCAGACCGGGCGCGCGGCCTGGAAGTCGGAAACCCTCGGTCCCGTGCGCTCGCGGCCTGCCATCGGCGACGAGACGATCTATTTCGGCTGCGAAGACGGCTCGATTTACGCCGTGGATATTCGCGCCACCATACGGTGGAGGTTTACGACGCGGCGGGCTGTGACGTCCTCGCCGACGCTGGAAGATGGCATTCTATATGTCGGTTCCAGCGACCACACCGTGTATGCGTTGGACGCGCGTTCCGGTTGGTCCGTGTGGCGCTTCCGCACCAACAAGGCCGTCATCTCGTCGCCGGCGGTGGACAAGGGAACCGTGTTCGTCGGCTCGGTGGATAACAGCGTCTATGCCCTGGATAAGGGGACGGGTCGCCAGGTATGGAAGTTTAGCACCGATAATCAGGTCACGTCCTCGCCGGCTGTGTTTGAAAATGGAGTGTATTTTGGATCGGTGGATGGCAATGTCTACAACGTGGACACACGCACCGGCGCACTCCGCTGGCGCTTCCGCACCAGTGGCCCGGTCACGTCATCACCCGTCGTTGCAGACGGAGTGATCTACATTGGCTCCACCGACCATCACGTGTATGCGTTGGCTGCCTAAAAGGAATTGAGTATGAGCTGGGTACGCGATGTGTGGAAAAAACCGGATCTGCCCGCGCCCGATCCCGCGCCGGTCATGCTGCGCACTGGCCGGCAGGCGCCCCCATCGTCCAAACTCACCCTCGGGTGCGCCAGCGATGTGGGGCAGGTGCGCCACCACAACGAGGATGTGCTGCTGACCTTGGAGACCAGCCAGTTGGGCGACCAGGCCATTGACACACTCGGTTGGTTTGCGCTGGCCGACGGCATGGGCGGGCATCAATCCGGCGAAAAGGCCAGCGCCCTGGCCGTGCGCGTGGTGACGCACAGTCTGCTCACCGAAATTCTGCGGCCTTACCTGTTCAATGAACCGCGCGATGCATCCCAGCCCTCGCTGAGTGAAGTATTGGTCAACGCCGTGCAAGCCGCCAACAAAGCCGTCCACGATAAAGTGCCCGATGGCGGGACGACGCTCACGTGCGCGTTGGTGTTGGGCAGCCGGCTTTATCTGGCGCACGTGGGCGACAGTCGGGCCTATCTCTTTGCAGGTGACAAACTGCGCCAGATCACCCGGGACCACTCCCTGGTGGACCGTTTAGTGGAATTGGGGCAAATCTCGTCTGACGAAGCGCTGAACCACCCCCAGCGGAATGTGCTGTACCGCGCAGTGGGACAGGGTGAGGCATTGGAGGTGGACACCTACGTCGAGTCACTCCCTAGCTATTATCGTTTGCTGTTGTGTTGTGATGGGTTATGGGGGATGGTCGGCGACGACCAACTGACACAAGTGATCCGTTCGGCCTCCACCCCTCAAGAAGCATGTGATCGTCTAGTCGAATTAGCAAATGCAGCCGGCGGCAAAGACAATATCACGGTAGCGGTTGTCGAGCCGTAGGGTTTGTGGGGTATTGCTTATGGATGTATCGCCGGATTACTATGCTGCGCTCGGGCTCACGCCCGATGCAACGCCGGAAGACATCAAAAAGGCTTACCGGCAGCTTGCGCGCCAGTATCACCCGGACGCCCAAGCTGTACCGGGCACCGCCATGCTCTTCCGTGGAATACAAGCTGCCTACGACGCCCTCAGCGACACAGACCAGCGGGCAGCGTACGACCGCGCGCACGCCGAGGCCGGACAGTCGCCCGATAGCGCTATTCAGGTGCGCCTCGAAGCCAGTCGCAATGCGCTGCCCAGCATTCCGGAAGAGCAAATCCTGTATGTGCTCGCCAACATCCAAGCCACTCAGACCGACCGTCGCTCCCAGCGCCTGCCGCTGAATCTGTGCCTGGTCATTGACCGCAGCACGTCCATGCAGGGGGCACGGCTGGAACAAGTCAAAATGGCTACGTATCAACTGATTGACGGCCTGGACCCAAATGATACCTTTAGCGTGGTCACGTTCAGCGACCACTCCGAAGTGGTATGGAGCAGCCACATTGGCAGCGACCCGATTCGCGCCAAGGCCAAGGTCGCCGCGATCCAGGCCAGCGGCGGGACAGAAATCTTGCAGGGCATATTAGCTGGGCTGAGCGAACTGGAAAAAGGCCACCGCGGGCAAACCATCAGTCACATGATTCTGCTGACCGACGGACAAACCTACGGCGACGAAGAACAATGCCTGGCCCAAGCGGTCGAAGCGAAGAAACACGGCATCAGCATCACGTGCATGGGCTTGGGTGAAGATTGGAACGATACATTGCTGGATGCCATTGCCGCGCGCAGCGGCGGCCCGTCGGCCTATGTGGCCACCGCCGATGATGTGCAGCGTATCTTTCAAGAACAGTTGCATGGACTGGGCACATTGTATGCGACCAATCTACAATGGACATTGCGCCTGGCGGAGGGCGTGTCAATCAAGAACGCATTCCGGCTCACACCCTACCTGGTTCGTCTGGCGCCGGAAAAGGATGTGATTTCACTCGGCACGCTGCAAACCGATAGCCCTGTCATGTTGTTGTTGGAATTCATCATCCCGTCGCGCTCACCCGGATCGCACCGCCTGGCCCAGTTCGATTTGACCGGTGATGTGCCGGTCCTGGATCGAAAGGGAGAGCATTTGCGCCAGAACCTGGCGTTGAATTTTACCACCCAGATCTCCAGCGCGCCGCCTGCCGTGCCACCGGCCATCCTCAGTGCGCTGGCGAAGGTGACCATCTTTCAAATCCAGGAGAACGCTTGGAAGTCGCTCGAAAAAGGCGACGTGGCGGATGCCACCCGCCGATTGGAAACGATGGCCACACGCTTGCTCGACCTGGGCGAGCATCAACTGGCGCGCGCAGCTCTGCTGGAAGCTGGTCGCCTGGCCCGCAGTGGGCATCTCTCCCCGGCCGGGCGCAAGACCATTAAATACGGAACTCGCAGTCTATCGCTATCAACACAGGAGCGTCACCATGATTGAATGTCCTTCGTGCGGACGACAACATCGGCCTGGCACGCTGTTCTGCAGCGAATGTGGCGTGTATCTGCTGACCGGCGGCCCATTGCGCACTGAACCGTTGCCCGAATCGGATTTGCCCGCCAACCGCGCTGACCCCTGGGCGACCAGCGCGACAGACGTTGCCGAGCCGGCGACGGTCACACTCACTCTCAGCGTGGTGTCCACCGGGCGGCAAATACCGTTGACGAGCGGCACCGAGTTCGTGCTGGGGCGGCTGGATGCCACGCGGGGCGTCTTTCCCGATGTGGACCTCACACCGGATGGCGGGCTGGAAGGCGGCGTGTCGCGCCGCCACGCGCGCATCCAGTTGCAGCGCACCCAGTTCTTTGTCGAAGACCTGGGCAGCGCCAACGGGACTTTTCTCAACGGCCAGCGCCTCACGCCCTATCTGCCGCACCCGTTGCACGACAACGATGAATTGCAGATCGGGCGTGTCCGGCTGCAGGTCAACATTCATTAAGAGTTGTTCAAGAAGGACAGTGCGCCTCACCCGGCCGCCGGTTCCGCCTCGCGTGAAGCGCGTTGGGCTGTTCTTTGAACGACCGTCAAGCCAACTCAGGAGAGAGGGATGGCGTATACACTCTTGATTCATGTCGCTAACGAAGACGCTATTCTGGCCGATACCGAAGAACTGCCCAGCGTCACCGACCAAGCCATTTTTTGCACCAACATCCGCCGCCGGGACGGCAAAGACGTCCACTATGCTGACGCGCAAGCGGTGTCTTTCATGATCCCCTGGCACCGGATCAACTTTCTCGAAATCATCGGCGGCGAGGAAGAAGGCGAAATCATCGGGTTCGTGAGAGAGAAATCGTGATCGCCGATCCCGGATCGCTGATGTATGCCTGAAGAATCCAAAAAGCTCATCCTCGTCGTGGACGACGAACCCCGGATGATCCAGTTCATCCGCATGAACCTGGAGCTGGAAGGCTACCGGGTCACTCAAGCCTCGAACGGATTGGAAGCCCTCGACAAGGTCCGCGACGAACTGCCCGATCTTGTCATCCTCGACGTGATGATGCCGGAGATGGATGGTTTTGAGACGCTCCGGCTGCTGCGCCAAGTGTCCAGCGTGCCGGTGATCATGCTCACCGTCAAAGCCGACGAAGACGACAAAGTCAAAGGGCTGAACCTGGGCGCGGACGATTACATCACCAAGCCATTCAGCACCCGCGAGCTCTCCAGCCGCGTCCAGGCTGTGCTGCGCCGCACCGAAGCCCCTGCCCCGGCCTCCTCTGGAAAATCCATCCTCAAGATTGACGACTATTTGCAGGTTGACTTTAACCGGCGGCTTGTCTATGCAGGGGGCCGCGAAGTCAAGCTGCGTCCCACCGAGTACCGCCTCCTGTATCACCTCATCAACAACGCTGGCTGGGTGATGACGCACGAAAACCTGCTGTCCAAAGTGTGGGGCTACGAGTACCGTCAGGAATCCCAATACGTCCGGCTGTACATCCGCTACCTGCGCCAAAAGATCGAACCCGACCCCGATCATCCGCGCTACATCCTCACCGAGCGCGGCGTGGGGTATCGTTTCGTGGATTGGAAGCAGAGTGAGTGACGATATGCGTGCCGAGTACGCATCAATAATTTGTGGGACCAGACTAAGTCTTGGCAATCTGGGGTATCATATTGCCACGAACGCCGCATGAAAGGAACGCGCCATGTTTGGACCGATCAACGTACACCACCAGGGGATGACGACCGTTTACCGTGCGCCAGGCCTAATGCAAGCCGAGATCATCAAGGGGCGGCTCGAAAGCGCCGGTATCCCGGTAATGCTGGACTATGAAAGCCTGGGGCGCGTCATGGGCATCACAGTGAATGGGTTGGGCGAAGTCCGCATCCTGGTGCCCGATGAGCGCGCCGATGAGGCGAGAGAGTTGTTGACCGCCAGCGCCGAAGATGAACAAGTGACAGGGGAAGAATAGTCATCCAGTCGCGTTCTGGTCCGGTAGTCGTTTGAGGTGACGGGTTTGCCCACGCCCGTAGAAATGAATCGCGCCGATGGATAGGTCCATCGGCGCGTTATGGTTCCTGCTACAGATGGCGAACATAGACCCGGTGGTTTTTGTACGGCTTGCCGCCGAGATTTTCCAGATCGCGCCGCATTTGCACCGCCGTCTCCGCCACCTGGGTGAGGTCGGCGTGCTGAAAGTTGAACTCACTCATGGTCTTTTCCATCTCCGAATACATCAAGGCATTACCGCCGCGCCCCTGAAACTCGGGCAGGATGCCGGCGCCGTTCAGGGCGAGCCATTTCGTGCGGCGCATCTCCAGCAACAGGTCGGGCAGCCCGAATGGGAGCAGATGTCCCTTCGCGCGCTGGAAAGCAGCCGAGACATCCGGGAAGGCTAACACAAAGCCGACCACGTCATCTTGATGCACGACGAGCTTGATCAAACGTGGGTCAACCACCTGGATGATGTTATCCACGACGAAGGATACCTCGCGCTCGGTGAGCGGATAGTATTCCCAGTTGTTGACAAACGCCTTGTTGTAGGCCTGTCCCAGGCGGCCGGCCCATTTGAGCAGCTCGGACTTGCTGCGGAAGCGCAGCACACGCAAAGCGCCCCGCTGCTGCACTCGTTCGGCAATGCGATGCACTCGCTCCGGCAGATGGAAAGTTTCCGCGCTGAGGTAGCACGAAACGAAATCTACCTCTTTGTGGAACCCTTGCGCCTCGACCAGGCGCGGGTAGTAGTCATAGTTGTAATTCATCATCGTCATCATCTGCCGGTGCTCAAAGCCTTCTACCAGCAGGCCATAGCCGTCGAGTGGGCCAAAGCCCTTGGGGCCTACGACCGTGTCCAGCCCCCGCGCCCGCGCCCATTCAAAGACTCGCTCGAAAAGCGCCGTTGCCGCTTCCACGTCGTCTTCACATTCAAACAGGTAGAACTGCGCCTGGCGTGTCTTGTGATACTCGTTAAAGTGAGGGTTCTCGATGGCGGCGATGCGGCCCACGTCGCGCCCGTCGCGCACGGCAATGAAAAAGTCGGCGCTGGCGAACTCGTAGAACGGATGCTTGTTCCGGTTCAACTGCAGTTCGGCATCTAGGAATAAAGGGGGAACCCACTGCGGATGATTGGCGTAGAGCCGGTAGGGCAGGCGCACAAAGCGGCGCACTTGCGATTTGGACGTCGTGTCAATTTTCTCGATGGTGAGCATGAGTTTCTCCGTAAGATGTAGGATGCAAAAGATCGAGGGCTACAACACGATGGCTGCCGCCATCCCGTCGCCCACCTGAATGATCGTCGCCAGCACCGTGGGGTTGCGCGCCAGCGTCGCGTTGAATTGACGGGTGGCAGTCACTTTTTCGTCGGTGCTGGTCGGGTCCAGCACGCCGCCGTGCCGAAAGGCATTGTGCGCGGCGATCAACCCGCCAGAGTGCACGTTGCTCAACGCCCAATCCAGGTATGCGGGATAGCCGGGCTTGTCGGCGTCAACAAAGACAGCGTCGAACGGGCCTTCAGCCGCCAATGCTTTCAGGCTTGCTTGAGCCGGTCCGACGCGGATTTGCACCCGATCGGCCACGCCGGCTTGTGAAAAATTGCGGCGTGCCACCTCGGCATGACGTGGCTCGATCTCGAGCGTGATCAACTGCCCATCGGCGGGCAACGCGCGCGCGAGCCAAATGCCGCTGTAGCCGCCCAGCGTGCCGATCTCTACCACACGCCGCGCGCCCACCGCCTTGATGAGGAACTGGAGCAATTTGGCCTCATCGGGTTTGACCTGAATCGCCGGCAAGCCAGCGGCGGCAGCACTGGTGCGCGCGGATTGAAGCGCGCTATCTTCCACGGCAAACAGGTCTGTCACATAAGCCCGCAACCGGTCATGCAAGTCAGTCCCCACTCACACCTCCTCGAAAAGTAGGGCGGCACACTTTGCCTTGCCGCCTTGCCTAGTGTGACACACCCGGCCCACTTTGTCAAATTCACTTAATCGGGTATGATTGGTTATCCTTGATCATCTTTATCTTGGAATATTAGGGGGCATCATGCCTGTCACATCCTCTCGCATTCGAATCGTCACGGACACCACGGCAGTCCTTCCACGGGAGTATCTCGAAGCGCACCACGTCGAAAACGTGCCGCAGATTATCCTCTTTGGCGAAGAGAGCTTCCAGGAAGACTATGAGTTGAGCTACGCCGACTTTATCCGCCGCCTCAGGTCGTTCGAGGGATTGCCCAAAACGGCCGCGCCTCCGCCGGGCTTGTTGGTAGAAGCCTATCGGCGGCAGTTGGCCGAAGCAGACACCATCCTTTCGATTCATCCGTCCACCGACGTGAGCGGCACGGTCCGCTCGGCGCTGACGGCCAAAGAGGAATCCTTTCCAGACGCCGACATCCGCATCTTGGACACGCGCACCGTTGGCGGTAACTTGGCCTCGATGGTGATGGCGGCGGTCGAGTGGGCCGAAAGCGGTGTGGACGCCGACGAGATCATGCGCCGCTTGCAGGACATGATCCCACGCGGCCGGATATACTTTTTGGTGGCCACGCTGGAATACTTGCACAAGGGTGGGCGCATCGGCGGAGCATCGGCTTTGGTGGGCAGCGTGCTGCAGATCAAGCCGATCCTCCAACTCCAGGACGGCCGCGTCGAGCCGCTGGAAAAGATTCGGACGCATAACCACGCCCTCGGACGGTTGAAGGAGAAGGTGATCGAGCAATGTCCCCGCTCGCCGGGGGCGCGTCTTTCAGTGATGAACGCCGACGAGGTCGAAGCGGCGCAGCGGCTGGCGCGCGAGTTTGAAGCCAAGCTGGGGTTCGAGCACGTCCCAGTCTATAACGTAGGCGCGTCCATCACCACGCACGGCGGGCCGGGCATTTTGGCGGTGGGGTTTTTTGCCTAAAAGAGACCCGAAGGGTTTCAAGAAACTCTTCGGGTCCTATAACGTGCGCCGGTACAGCCGGTGCGTCTTGTAAAAGTCAATCCCCAGGTTGCGCAGCTCGCGCTGCATTTTGTCATTGTCCACGCCGATCTGCACCAGGTCGGCGTGCTCGAACTTGCCCTCGACGACGCTCCGATACATTTCGCTGAACAGCAGCGCCGTCCCACCCAGCCCGCGATACCCCTCGATCATGCCGGTCCCGTTAACGTTGATCCATTTTGTCCGCCGCAGTTCCATCAGCATGTCCAGCCAACCGAACGGGAAGAGGCGTCCCCCGTTGCGTTGGATCGCGGCAGAGATGTCGGGATAGGCGAACAAGAACCCAACGGGTTCATCGCCTTTCATCACGATCTTGATCAGGCGCGGATCGGCGAACCACAAGATTTGATCGGCCATCGTGCGCGCTTCGTCATCGGTGAGCGGAGCATTGCCGCTCGTGCCTTCGAGTGAGTTGTTGTACAGCGCCTGCAGCTTGGGGACCAGGGCACGCAGGTCGCGCCGCGTTTTGAAGCGTGCCACTCGCAGGCCGCGCCGCTTTTGAACGAGATCGGCCACCTGACGCATCTTTTCGGGGAAAGGGATGCGGGGGCTGAGGTAACCGGAGACCACGTCGGTCCCGCGCTCGAACCCAGCCGCCTCGATCAGCGCCGGATAGTAGGGCGAGTTGTAAGGAACGCCAAGCGCGGGGCGACGCTCAAAGCCTTTGACCAGCAGCCCCATCCCGTCGAGCGCCGTAAAACCTTTGGGACCGATGATCCTGCTCAACCCGCGCGACTTGGCCCAATCGAACGCGGCGCCGAATAATATCTGGGCGGCTTCCGGGTTGGCCTCGCACTCAAAGAGGTAAAAGAAAGCTGTCCGCTCGTGATTGAAGGCGTTGTAATTGTGATGATCGAGCACGGCGATGCGGCCAATGGGCTGGCCATCGTCTTGTGTGACGAGGAAGAAGGCTGCATCAGAATGTTGGTAGAACGGGTGACGGCGACGGTCGAGCGCATGACGCGCGTCAGCTTCCAGCGGCGACACCCACTGAGGACAGTCGTGGTAAATGCGAAAGGGAAGGTCGAGGAACTGTTGAACCTGGCGACGCTCTGTCGTGGCGATTGGAATAAGGTTCATGGGTGATAGACCCGAAAGGTCATAGACCTTTCGGGTCCTGAAAATCAGGGGAACAGCAGCACAAGGGCGCTATCGAGCGCGACGCCGGAGAGGATCGCAGTGCCGAGGATGACGCCGGCCAACAGCGCCGCCACGCCGACATTGCCCTTGGCGATTTCGGCCCATTCGTCCAACTCGCCAGTGAGCCGCGTGAACAGCCACAGCGAAAACGCAATCGCGGCCAACGAGAGCACCAACCCCACGGCGACGAGGAGCGCCTGGGTCAAGAGCCGCAAGGCCACATCGAGTGTTGCGCCCACGTCCAGCCGAAGTGCGGCGATGTTCAGCGCCGGGCGCACGATGATGGCCACGCCCACGACGACCGCGCCCATCACCACACCCACGGCCGGGTTGCCTTTGCGCAACTCGGCCCATTCGTCCAATCCCGGCGTGGCGCGGTTAAACAGCCATACGCCCGAATAGGCTACCAGCGCGCTCAACACCACGGCCAGCAGCAATTGCACACCACTCAGAAAGACTGACGAGATCATGGGAAAATCCTCCTCGTCCATTGCAACGGATCAACGTTCAACCCGCGCACGCGCACATCCCAATGCAAATGCGGCCCGGTGGAAAGCCCCGTGTTGCCGACCCTGGCAATGATCTGTCCTTGCTTGACGAATTGGCCCACCTTCACCTCAATCTTGGAAAGGTGATACAGCCCTGAATAGATGCCCCAACCATGATCAATGAGGATGGCATTGCCCCGGACGGTCAAAGGCTCTGCCAACGCCACGATGCCATCCGCTGGCGCGTACACAGGTGAGCCCCCCGAAGCGTTAATATCTGTGCCCTCGTGATAGTTGGTAAAGACGCCGCCCACATACGTGCGTCGAGAGCCAAAGACGGACGATAGGTTGCCGATGCCTGGAAGCTTGAACAGGCCGTTCCAATATCGTGTCGGGGTAACCACATTGAGAATCTTGTAGAGCTTTTCGCGCTCGGCATTGACCAGGTTCGGCGCGAGCAGGCCCTGCTTGTCTGGGGGCACATTAATGGTCTCGTAGGCGAACTTGCCGGCCATCACTTGAACACTGGCCGTCATCGTCGTCTGCTTGCCATCCGAGTCGGTAGCGATGAGGGTCAGTGGGAACACGCCGGGCTTTTGCATCGCATGGATGCCGACCAGCCCATGATAAGCGTTGCCCTCCTTGGCAAAAAGCACGTTCCAATCCAGGAAGGTGCAGTTGAGCGAGACGTCGCGGCTGGTCAGCACGGTAATGGCAATGGTGTTGCCCTGGATCACGGGCAGCGGGGAAATATCCACGCTGATGAACGGATCGGGCAGCGTGGGCACGGCTGGCACCGTGGCCGAGTTCTTGGAGCCGGACGGAATCAAGAGCCGTTGACCGGCGTAAACCATACTGGGACTGTCGAGCTTGTTATACGTCGCCAGCGCCCAGGCGGTCGTGCCGTATTTGAGCGCGATGCGGAACAGCGTCTCGCCGGGCTGCACGGTGTAGACCATGTCGCCCGCGGGGTTAGACTTGGTGGTAGCGGTTGGAGTCGGAGCAAGAGGCGAGGCGGGCGCAGCCGGCACGGTGAGCGGCTGCCCGACGTAAATCATCATCGGATTGACGATGCCGTTGAGCTGCGCCAACGTTGCTACGCTCGTGTGATAGCGCGTGGCGATGCTGAACAGCGTGTCGCCAGCGCGTACGGTATAGTTGGCCGTCGAACTGGTGGCCGGTGGAATGTATTCAGCCGCCGCGGGCGCGACATGGATCATAGGCAGCACGAGCATTGCCAGCGCCAGTGCCCAGGCGCACATCCTGCGAAAAATCATCCCTTACCTCGTTGAAATCTGTAGGGTGGCACGCTTCGCGCTATGCCATTTCTGGCGCATAGGATGCGTCTGTTACTTGACTATGTGGAGTTGATCGCCGATGGCGACCTGGTCCAGCAACGCCGGCGCGGCCTCCAGGATGTAGCGAGCCGGCGCGCGCGGCGCGTAAAACGGGCGGAAAGGCCGCGCGAGTTTCGCATCTACCACGCAAAACGAATCGTCCAGCCAAATGGCCGCAATGGGGAAAAAGACAAAGAACATGTGAATAGCCGTCGCTGCAATGCTGGCTCTACCTTCGACGAGAAGCAGTCCTTCGTCTGGGGCCAGGTGGCGGCGGAACGTCAGCCCGCGCAGGCGGCACAGGAAACTCGTGCACCACTTGACGCGAGTCAGCACCACCTTGCCCTGCGTGCGGTTCTCGACCATGCCGTAATTATATGCCATTCGGCGCAAATGCCAAGCGCGACTTGGCATTTGGTCTGTTGCGTTATCCTGTTGGACGGCCATAGCGAGATGAATGCCAATCGGTTCTCCGAGTCCTGCACTGACGAGCGCGTGCCCCCCTTCTCCCAACCTTCGGCGCAGGGAGAAGGGCCGGGGATGAGGGTGCAATGCAAAACGGGCCAGCCACACATGGCTGGCCCAGGAAAGCGCGGGCAACATGCCCGACTTACGAGCCATCTTTGCACGGCAGCTATTTCACCACGCCTATTATTCCCTGTTACGTGGACCCAGGACACGCCGCAGACCATCGTAAAATGGCAAGCATAGAAACCCTGACAGCCCCGACGCAAGTGCCGCAATCACCGGGGTTGGCCAAGATAACCCTCTACCACGAGGATCCATAGGTAGCAGGATGAGTGTGGCAACAAACCACACGATGCCGAACACACTATAGACAACAAGAGGTGGCAGCTTTATCTTTTTCGCCTTGACCACAGCGACGAAAGCAAATGGTATGAGAAAGGTCAGCCAGAATCCTATCATGCCGAGGTACACTTCAGGCAATATCCCTGTTCGCATTGCCACACTGTTCCTAGTATTATGAATCTTGTGGAAGCGACAGTTCGCAGTACACTGATGAGGGGGCCACACGACAGCCACACCGTAGCCTGTGC